>Ga0315310_10000070_pt1 | contig 68781 bp, 58 predicted proteins | sample TDP5_MG_FD_203630 | JGI IMG/M metagenome (GOLD analysis project Ga0315310, IMG submission 203630) | Freshwater sediment microbial communities from Lake Towuti, South Sulawesi, Indonesia - TDP5 | ecosystem: Environmental > Aquatic > Freshwater > Lake > Sediment | place: Indonesia: South Sulawesi...
TAAATGAATCGTATCGCCATTACAGGCTGCCCTTGGGTCGTAAGAATACCCAGGACGATAAGTCAATCGCACATCCGGTCCCCAGCCGGATTGGGCAAACGATAAAGAAGTAGAGAGTAGAGAGTAGAGAGTAGCGAGTAAAAAACAAGTTAAAAGGCAAAAGTTAAAAGGCAAAATACAAAATAATTTATTTGTGCACTTAATCATAACTGCCTCCAGATAGTTATATCATTAAAGTATTTCATCTTTAATTCATTTTCCAAAACTTTCTTTAATTTCTAATATATTATAATGAAATTTTCCCAATTGTCAAGGGTAAATTGCGAATAACTTTGGACATTACCATATTTAAATAAATCGAAGGATTGACTTTCTTAGCAAATTATATATAATTTGGCTCTCTAAAAGGAGGCATAATGGCTTATAAGATTAATGAGGAGTGCACGGCATGTGGTCTTTGTGAACCTGAGTGTCCGGTCCAGGCAATCACTGCTGGTGACCCGATATATGTCGTTGATTTCAATAAGTGTGTTGAGTGCGTGGGCCATTTCGATGAGCCACAGTGCGTTGCGGTGTGTCCAGTGGCGGCTTGTATTCCTGACCCAGCCCATCCCAAAAAATAACGGCTAAAACCTGATTTCTTTGCGAGTAGCCCGGCAATCTTGTGTTAAATGGTTCTGATATTAATTTTATCACAATTAAATTTCGGCTACCTAACTGTCAGGGCAGAACAAGAAGGTCTGCCGATTTATGTAGATAGCGATTTCATTGGTAAAACCCCAATTATCAATTATCCATTGAAGCCTGATGAATATAATGTAGGATTCTTTCCCCAGGACAGCGTTGAACAGGCAAGCTGGCGATTGAAGGGTGGGAGTCTTGGTGCCTTATGGAAGATTGCTAAATATAGTGAAGGGATTGTTAAGGTTCGAATTGCCCAAGATTCAATTACTACTGTGGTGTTGAATTATAAAAAGGTCACCAGGGCACCAGGTAAGGCAAAATTAATATTTGGCAGTATAATTGGTGGTGTTTTTATCTTGGGCGTTTTATCAACATTGGCGGTCCGGGCGGTATTTTAAAGATTAATCTATCTTTGTAAAGATGTCAATTAATTCACCGTCTTTTGAAAAGATGTGGCATTCGTTTTTGTTTCTAATAACCTCAACCTTTCCATCGTTATCAACATTTAAATCGAGCCTTCCCCTCCGACACGAGAGGCACACGGGATATAGATAACTCCAGTTTTTCTTCATTTCTAAATCTATGAAATAGATATAATCCCATATCTTACTTCCCTGAGGATGTAGGGTATGAAAGACGATGTAGCGCAGGTTTGGCGAGATTTCATAATTTACAATTCTCAGCCATTCATTTTCGTTAATAATAAGTTCTTTATTTTTGGTGCCCCTGATGAGATAGAAGCTTGGTTTACTACCATATTTATGGGTTGTTGCAAGGATAACGATGCCTTTATAAATATTTGTCAGGTCAAAAGAAATCTTCCTTTCCCCACCAAGGGATTCTGTCTGGATCCTATTTCTATTAGCATCATAAATGGAGAGTATTGTAAAGACACTTTCATTATCAAGAGAATGAAATTCCTCATAGATAAAAAAATATTTATTATCTTTTGAGACCTTCGCATTTTTAGTAAATATTATGCCCGACTGTTCATTTTTCCGAGGCACCCCCATCGTCCAGATGTCAGTTATGTTACTGTCTTCAATAAACTTTAATGTATCACCCGACTGGAAGACCAGGGTGCTGAAGAGTAGCAGAAGTATCATAAAGATTACCTTTGTGTCCTGTTTTATCAGGATACGATAATCAAATTGACCCTACGGTTGTTTACCGTGGGGTCAATGTAAATCTTGCCTCTAAGTAGGCGCCATCCGTGTCGGTTGCCCGCACCAGAACCTCGAATGCGGTGGTGTCCTTGCAATAACCATATACCACGCCTTCCTTGGTATCAATATCTATCCCTTCAGGCGCCTTAAGCATCTTGAATGTTAAAGGGTCACCATCAGGGTCCATAATCGGTAAGGGATAATTGACGCTATCCTTAGGGCACCTAACCGAATCGATCTGTGTCTTAAATATTGGTGACGAGTTGGCGATATGTAATTCAAATGGGAAAGGTTCAGACCGGAATTCCTTGTCATAAGCGAAGGCAGTGCCTGTAATTATATCATTCTTCTTCAACTTGAAACTCTGGAGTTCCAGGGTGGTGCCGGTATCCGAAATTACAATATCATTTACTAACCAGTGGCAGACGATGGTTAGCGTATCACGGTCCGGGTCTTCAACCATTGCATGGACCGACACCCTCTGGGTTGTGACAAAGAGTGATTCAGGCATAATCGAAAGGGAAAGTATCCTTGGTGGCAGACCACCAATCACAACCTCACCAGTTCGAAATGCACTACCCCATTCCTTGCCATCGTAAGGGGTAACCTCGGCTGAAATCCTATCACCTTTTTTTATCGCTTCGTATTTGAATGACATACCTTCGCCAATCTCTCTTCCATTTACAAACCATATCACCTTATAGGTAATCGGGTCACCATCCTGATCAGAGCTTAAAATCCTTAAATTAATTTCCGATTGAATTGAAGGGTTTGTGGGTTGTATTGTAACATCATTTATTTCTGGTCGTGTATTAACCTTCCCCTTTTCTTCCTTCTTTCCGCCGCAATCAAAGGCAAATATTATAAGGATTAAAAAAAGTCCGATAAATTTAATAGACCTCAATCAGCACCTCCAGTAGCATGATTTATTTTAATCAAAATTGGAAGCGTGTCAAGATGAACTCACTATCTTTTCTAATCAAAGAGGGAAAGGGGTCAGGTCTTAACAGTTAAGACCTGACCCCGGGAAGGCTATTTGTTGGACGCCTCTTCGCCAGTGTTTTCGAGTGCAGTCTCCCTATTTGACGGTGGTATAATTTTTATCCTCTTCACACTAAGGCTATTCGAGGTTTCGTCATACACAAATTTAATCTCTGCCCGGAATGGTGGTCTAATTAATGCAGCATCAGCCACGCCTTCGAAAACCTCACTGATATCCTTTATTTCCGGTGCAAGATTGTACCAAACATCGCCAATATTTATACGATTCGTCTCAATTGCGAGGATAATTCCTTTATCAATCAGTTCGCCATCCGAGGATAGGGAAGAATATTGAGAGAAGAGGAGTGCTATTGTTAGTAAAGTCTGTAAAGTAGCCATTATTGCCTCCTTATTTACCCTTCCAGAGAATTACACCAGCCCTTGGCATACCTGGTATGCCGGTCTCTGGCGATACAATTCCTCCACCAACCTGGATAAAGACCTTTGTCTGGTCAGCACTCACATAAAGTGCAGGTTCCGAAGGCATCCCAGCGCCAAGTGGAAGGTAGACACGATTATAACCGAGTGTATCACCAAGGAATGCCACCTTATAGGCGGTTCCTGTCTTGTAGAAAAGGGCATATAGATTACCCCTGCCACCATAGGCACAGATACTATCACCCTGTGGGCAGAAGGTTGTGAAGAGAACCGCACCACCTAAGACAAGCGATGTTGTCAGACTCTTCTCGCCATCCTGTGCGAACTGACGATACCAGCCGCATCTCTTTTCGACCATGGAAATCAAAGAGTCAAATGGTAGTGTGCCTGGTTGAACAACACCAAATGTATCAACCTGATAATTGGTGACATTGAGCAGGTTCGCATAATATGTAGTATGGGTTGTGTCATCCCGGAAACCGACATAGATATTACGGGTTTTGTCCATCTCATCAACATCCGAGAAGAACTTACCGGAGCCCGAATAGACCCAGAGACGATTATGCTCATCAGTGGCAACGCTTCCCTCAGCCGTAATCGGCAGGGTAAGGTCCATAACCATATCCATTTGCCAGTTGAGGGTTGTTGAATCGTCCTTTGTCAATATTCGATAAAGCTTGCCATGCCATATTTTTGTATTACCTGATGTAACAGAATAGGCATCGCCAAAGTAGATTCTATCCACATTATAGTCTATACCCCAATCACAGGCAAAGATGTTGGTGATGTATGAATTAGCGTCAGGAACAGTGAATGAGTCTACGAGAACGCCGGTCTTCAGATCGAGCACGAATATCTTTCCATACTGTGTGCATTCACCGCCACAGGTCATAGGACCAGAGCCAAAGACCAGAAACCAACTGCTCTTAACCTTAACAACCGTAGGATAGCAGACTGTATACTTAAGCTTGGGATGGGTACATTCCCACAATGGACTGGGATTGACCGGGTCAGTGATGTCAATGGCAAAGAATGCCGAGCGGCATGTATCAATCTCGTTTTTGATTGCCGCACCGCCAAGTCTCATCCCGCCAATCAAGATTGTGCCCCAGCCCTTGGTATGGACTGCATCAGTAGAATCGAAAATTTTTACATCGGTAATATAGGGCTTCAGGTCAACATGATAGACATGGCATTCAGCAGTGCCCGGGTCAGTCAACCATCTCAGGTGTGGCAAATTGTTGTATGGAATGTATGCCCATAACTCTTCACCCAATTGACAACCAGGATAAAGTCCGCCAGCAGTCGGGTCAAGCCTGAGAGGTGCAAGACCAGTATCTGCCTTGACCGGTTGACCGGCATTAAAGGCATGGAGCATACCATTATTTGCGCCCACATATATCACCTGCAATCGGTTGGTATACCGTTTATAGTAGTTGGCATAGGACTGGTCACCATAGATAAAGTCATAGCGCTCAATAGGTGCACCAATCATCGAAGGTGATGAGTGTATAATATCGCCAAGCTTCCAGACCTTATCATCCGCAGTCCTTGAACGGAGCATAGGGAAGTCCTCACCTCGAATAAATCTGATAATCGTATCCGCGCGACCCTGGGTAAAGCCTTCACCCATGTGTGGTCTGAGAACTACATTATTGGCTAAATTGAAGTTCGTCTTTACCTGGTTTATCTGCGTCCAGAGATTTCTGATGGTGGGTGGATTATAGTTGTTCCATAGAAATTGACCGGCATCCCAGACCGGCTTGAGGTCATCAAGAGGAACCTCAGCAACCTTAACCAGCGAATCGCCGGTTCCAAATACATCAATGTAACGCGTAACCTTCACCTCGCTTCCAGTCCATCTCATGGTGATGACATAGTCGTTCCTCAGATGGAGTGTTGCATCCTTCTGGGGCCAGTCTTCACGCAATAGCCCGAATGGGTCGAGCCATAGAGCCTGGCAGGTTCCAACCCAATCCAGGACCTCACCGGTCGGGAAGGTCTTCCGCGGGTAGAATTGTGCCTGGGCTGTCGTGCCACCATATTTTGTGCCGGTCGAGACAACCGCCGCACCACTTGCTGAGGAGACCTGAGCAAGAATATCAGTAATAATCTTCTTAATTGCCTCTTCAATCTCATAACCATTCATTGCCTCAAAATAGTTGTCAGGAACGCCATTATTATCACGGTCATACTCTATGGGCTGTGGTATATCATCGTTGTTCTTATCAATAAAGCCACCATCCTTGGCAATCTGCTTGAAAAGACCTGAGCCAAGACCAAAGGTCATCAATCCATAGAAGGTTATGTTCTGTTTATCAGGTAAGTAGTAAACCGAGCCACTATCCCTCAAGTCCTGGATATGTCCGAAATATGCATAGTCATCAGCCGCATGGTGGGTATCACCACCAGTATTACAATAATCGCCATACTCAAGGGAATCATCGTAATTACAAAGGTCTCGTGTCGGATATTTCTTAGGTGGCAGATGGTTATCAGTGCGTAGTGCATAATCCGAGTTTGCCTCACCATCACCAATAACAATCACAAAACTCTTGCGGCAGGGCACAGGCACCAATGAACCACCCTGACCCCAGTAATAGGGGTCCTGCTTGCTGCCAGCTCCAAAATGCGTGTATGAAGGACTCCAGTAACCAGTGCCTGAATGTGGTGGGCAATAACGAAGATAGTGGTTGCACTGCATTATGGCATTTCCGGTATTTGTGCCACCCTCTGGCTCCTGGTTGAACTTGGTAAAGAACGGCTCCATGTCCGGGTCTTCATCACTCTCAAAGAATTGACGCTCAAGATGGGTTCCATAATGTGTTGAGAAGAACATCAGGGCAAATCTCGGGGCATCAATATCCCAGTCTCGGTCCAGGTCTTTATCACCAATCTGCCTTATTACACCTCGTGCTACAGTGTCAGGCGTAATATCTATGTCACAAACAAAGCCACTATTAGAGGGAGACTGTGGTATGGTATCCGGTCCTGTGCCAGATATCTTTCGAATGGCTACTTGTTTCAAGGATGGTTTGCTAATCAGATATCTATAGGTTACCCCGGTTCTGGTATAAGAGAGTGTGCAGGGCCAGCCAAATTCTGATGTAGACCAACCAAGATTCTCTGCCTCAGCCTGAAGTGTATTTTTATTTATTGAATTTACCGGCAACCCCTTTCCACCGGTGAGTGCCCTTCGGGCAACATCAACACGACTCATCACAGCCCAGTTCATGATATTACCCCGGAATGGGAATACCGCATTTGGAGGTAGACTTCCACGATATTTATGGAAGACGCCACTCCGATAGTAATAGAGGCTATCAGCATCGTAATAACCATAATACCTAATAGCGTCGCTGTAACGACCATTATTGATAGTTCTTGACGCACGGAATTGCATACTACCGGTCATATCAAGACATATCAATATATTCGGTTTTACAACATTCGCAGTAAATGGCGGTGCACAACAGTTAGGGGTTGTTTGTGCCTGGACGATTGATGTGAACCCCAAAAAAATCAGGAATGTCGCTACCAGCAATCTTGCGACCCTGAGATTTATTCTATTGCTATCCATTTTTCCTCCTTTTTATGGTTGAACAGTAAAACGCTCTATTGCCTCAAGGCCAACCTGTTCTCCGCTACGGGCAGTAGCAACCGCAGTGATATAATAGGTTCGAAAACTTCCGGATGCCGGTGTTGAGCCAGGCCCGGCAATTGCCCGAGCAAATTTTATTGCTGAACCCGACATCGTAATTACCCGGGCACCGGTCCTTTCCGCACTTACAATTGCCCTGTAAGGACCGAGTGTTACAGTGTCAGTTGCTGATGGTGGACCTTCTAAATTGACATTCAGTTCCGCCGCCATTGACTTGCTGACCTCTAATGCGGCAACAGCCGCCTCATATGTAGTTTCATAGCTTGTTTGTCCACGTGTTACATTCATTCCTCGAATAATTAGATAGAGGACCAGCGAACCAACGATTAAGATTATTATCATCGTGCCAAGGGCAACAAGCAGGGCAATACCCTTTTTATTTTTGACATCCTCCCGGCCCCGCCTTGAAAAACAGGGCGGACAGATGTTTGTTCCGAGGGCTTTCATAAATCCTCCTTTAAACTTTTAATTTCTGTGAATTCTCTATTTCCTCTGTCCATCATTACATCCTCTCTGGTGGTTGCAAGTTCTGTGGATAGACCGTGGTTTGCAGAATCACCCTTTTCTTCCTCTGCTGGACCGGGGATAGTGTATAGGTGTATGGAGGACTATTTTCTATGGTGATAGAATTTGCCGGATACTTATAACCGAGAATAGGCTCAGAGGTGAATACCGCAGTAAAACGGATACCCCACTTCTTCAGGTAACTGGGATTTGGTAGGGTAGCATTTTGATTACTCCAGGTCTCAACCACACCATCGCCATTCTGGTCAATGCCATACCTGAACTGAATCGCCTCGACATTCGTGAGAAGGACCTCATTCCCCCTTTTCAGGGTATCATTCAAACTTGTATAGGTGAGCGCTGAATAATAAGGTGTTGAAGACCTCTGAAAGACTATGGTGCCGTAATCAATTGCTACTGCCCCGCTTAAGAATATCCTTTGCGCAGGAATATCTCTTTCCCATAATGTGTCATAGTAGAATGTAGTCTCGACATCGGCGATAACAATATTCTGATATATCGGCTCACGGTTTGCATCAAGCATAAGAACAGTATCTCCCCCTCTGAAATTTGATAGGGTATCGGCCCATCTTCGAAGGAGTAGCTCGGTTTGTGGTTCGCCAAAGGCATGGGTTAACACATAACTCCAGCGTGCCCGATTCATCTCAAATCCCAGGCCAACCGCCTTCAGTAAAACGTTTGAACCTCCGGCAGGCACGAAGATTGCATCTGACCTGGTAAATGGATAACCCAATCCAACCATCAAAAGGTCCCATTTTAAGAGGGTAAATGCAACCTGGGCATCGGTTTGAAGCACCGCAGTCTTTGAGACATTGGTAGCCCTTGTCTGTTGAATGCTCATTATGGAATAGACCGCACCAAGGACAATCATCAGGATTACCATAGAAACCATCAATTCAACTAAGGTCATACCTTTTCTCATTTTTTCCTCCTTAATATCTCTTTAATGCATCGGATCTAAGGTGAATATAGGTCGTTCTTGATCTGGAGAGCACATGAAGGCGGACTGTCTTGAAGCGCTCGTCAGGAAAACTATCGTCAACATTCCAGATAACCCGATAAATACCACCTTGCGTTGTCTCATATACCGAACGGTCACAGCCAATTGTATCCTCTAAATTTGCCGAGCTTCTATGTCCGACAAGTGAATCCCTCGTTGGTAGACTGTGTAAAAATTCATAATATCGGTTTAATACATCCCGGGCATATAGTCGCCGGTTTATTGTGCTGCTCGATTGCATACCCAACACAGTCATCTGGGATACCGCCAGTATGCCGACGGTAAGAATTATTATTGACACAAGAATTTCTACCAGGGTAAATCCCTTATGGGTTGTCAATTTAGGTATTTTGGATTTTTGGTATTTTGGACCTTTATTCATGTGTTCCTCCTTTAATACCACTTATTTCCATATTTGTAAATCTTCATTTTTCCAAGGCTGTTGACGCCCACTGCATAATTCTTCCTTCCGTCAGTTATGTAAACGACACCTTTCTGGTCCACACCACCACGGGCATTAAAGTAGACAACTTTGTTTGGGAAGTCAATGCCGTCACAGGGTGGATCCCCAGAGCCTTCTGGAGGACAGCCTGATACATCTACTGCACCGAAATATAAACGGCCTCCAGTTGTTCCTCCCAATTTGTAAGTTGTTGTGCGCAGGCTTAGGTCGGTCACCATAAAGGTCCGATTGTCCGGGAAAGAGACCTGAAACGCAGTTCCTGTCGAGAGTGCCCTTTCCCTTATCTGTCTGAAATCCTGGGCAACCTCCTCAGCACCGGCACGAATGCGTGCTAACCGATGCATCTCGGCAAAATTTGGAACAGCCAGTGCGATGATAACACCAATGATTGTAATGACAACCAACAACTCAACTGCAGTAAAGCCTTTTGAAGTAGACATGCGACAGTAGTCAGTAATCAGTAATTTTGGTATCTTCTCTTTTTTCATAATGCCTCCTTTTATTGTTCTTAAAAACCTTTTTGTCCATATTTCAGCCATCTTCTATCCATAATAAATAATATGCAAAATCCGTGCCTGAATTGTAGATAAAATCATTGAAATTTCATAAGTTTTTAAAAGGGATATAGTTCTATGCGAACTTTTTTACCTACATTGGGTAAATTTTTACACAACTACAATTTTCTATCCTTGACAACTATATGTCCGTGGCTATACTAACATATGATGACCATCTTTCTATCACTTCTCATCTTGATGCCTCCTAATCCCTATGCCAAAAAACCGATTGCCCCACCAAGGTTCCCTTCCTTAATGGATATAGGTATTAAGAGAATTCGCCATCCCTTCGGTGAAAAGAAGGCGCTGGTTATCCTGATTGATTTTATTGACAATCAATATACCTATAATTCATCAGTATTCGACTCTTTGATTTATGGTGACAGTCAAAACTCCTTGAGGGATTACTACACCGAGGTATCATATAACCAATTTACAATCAGCAAACAGAGTAAGATTGGAGGCTGGTATCGGGCACCACAGAATTATGGTTATTATGTAGGTGATTCATTCGGTTTTTACCCCGATAACAATTATCCCCGAAATGTCCAAGGTCTGGTTGTTGCTGCATGCAGTCTTGCTGACCCTATTATTAATTTTGCCGATTATGATGAGGATGGCAATGGCATTGTTGATGCAATATTTATTGTCCATGCCGGTCCTGGTGCTGAGGAAAGATTTTCAGGTTGCCAAAACCATATCTGGTCACACCAGTGGCAGTTATCGAATACCGGAACTGGGTGTCCTGGTGCATATCATACTCAAGATGGTGTGGATGTAGACTTTTACTCGATGGAACCGGAGAGATTTCAAACCGTTACTGGTCGTATCACGGTTGGTGTCTTTGCCCATGAGTTTGGTCATGTGCTCGGTTTGCCAGATCTGTATGACAGGGATTATTCTACCAATGGTATTGGTAAGTTTGGATTAATGGCTGCCGGTTCATGGGGAAAGGTGAATTCCTCAGATTTACCCGGCTCCTCACCAAGCCATCTTTGTGTCTGGTCAAAGTATCAGTTAGGCTGGGTAACGCCCACCGCAGTAGAAAGGACCGGTGTATCAAAACTTGAGAATCAATCAATTGCTTGTGCAGCAACGAATGCGGTTGCTTATAGACTTTTGGAAGATGCTAATGGACCTGATTGGGACCAATCAGGCGGAAATGGTGAGTACTTCTTGGTTGAGAACAGGTTTCGAATCGGTTTTGATAAAAGTCTACCTGGTGATGGACTTTTGATTCTGCATGCTGATGATTCACGCACCAGCTCTTATGGACAGCAGAATGATAACGAAGCGCATCCCCTGGTGGGCATAATGCAGGCCGATGGCGATGCCCGTTTTCTTTTAAGCGATCTGGGTAGTGGCTCAGATCTATGGCAGGACCGTTCCTATGGATTTGGTGATACATCGAGACCAGCGAGTTTCGATTATAATGGTAATCCAACCGGTGTATGGATATACAATATTTCAAGTAGTGGCGTGGCGATGACCGCATCATTCTGGGTTACACCGGTCATTCTTGGACGTATCTATTCTTATCCAAACCCATACCGGGCAAATATGCCACCTGCCTGGGGTAAAAAGGTGATAATAACCTATGTTCCATCAGATACCATTGAGTTGGGTGAAAAGTTTCCACCTTTTAAAGTAACAATCTACAATATTGCTGGTGAAAAGGTCAGGGAGCTCAATTGGCAGGACCCAACCGAGGTTGACCAATATACCCGGCGGGCATTATGGGATTTGAAGACCGACAATAAGCGGGATGAGGCGGTCAGTGGTATGTATATTTATGTCATTGAGACCGAAGGGCAAAAGGTCGAAAGGAATAAAGGTAGATTAACCATAATCAGGTGAAGAGTTCATACCCGCGAGACATTGCCATTATCGCCGCAGTTTTTATCTTCCTTATACTATTTCTTGCCATCATCAATTTATACATAAGCAGTCAGTTTAGAAGGGAATATATCAAGGATGAACAGAATAGGGTCTTTTCTTTAATAAACTTGTGTGAAACCTATTTAAAGAGATATGAAGGTCGGGGTGAACTCAATTATCTGTTAAAGAGTTTAAGCATCGCCTTCGGTTTAGACCATCTATCAATCAGTGATACGACAGGCAACAAAATTTATGACTCCTGGACAATACCGCATGGCTTCGAATCGATGGCCTTTGACTATTTAAAAAGTTTTAAAAGATTACCGAAACCGGGTGAACTCATTCAGCATAATAACGACTTCATCTATTTAGGCACACGCCTGCCTCTTTATATCTACATTGCCCCAAACCCTCGTTATTCAACAATTGACCAACTGTTTCGATGGCACATATTTTATATCACAATCTCTTTGTTGTTTATCTCTTTTCTCGGCATCTTCCTTATCCGTAATCTTTTTCTGCCGATGCATTATGTAACAAAAGTGGCAAAGGAATTTGGTATCGAGATGAAGAGGGAGGATTTTGTCTCAGCGACATTCAATGAAATATTCAATCAGATGAAGGCGAGGGAGAAACTCCTTGTTGAACTTTCTTCCTACATTGCCCATGAATTCAGGAACTCATTAGCAACAATTACCGGTCTTGCACGATTGGTTGAGAAAGGCAGAAAATCGGCAGCCGATATTATAAAAGAATGTGAGACAATGAATGATTTAATATCCGCTATCTTAGAATATTCCAGACCATTAAAGCCAACCATTTCATCAGTTGATGTAGCACAGTTGATTACCGATGCCGTAGGCAGGATTGCTATTCCCAAAAGGATAACGCTTCAACAAAAGATTGATAGCGGTCTTTTATTAAAAGGTGATTATGAATTTCTCCTTCTCGCAATCACCAATCTTTTAAAGAATTGTGTCGAGGCAATCGAAGATAAAGGTTTTATTGTAATTGAGGCAGAAGGCATAGGAGAATATATCCACATTTCGGTCTCGGATACTGGTTGTGGAATTGAGAGGCAAGAACTTGATAAACTCTTCAGTCCATTTTACTCGAAAAAGGAGAAGGGTATTGGACTTGGTCTTGCCTATGTAAAGAAGATTATGGAAATCCATAATGGCAAAATCGAGGTTGACTCACAAAAAGGAAAAGGAACGAAAATCGTCTTGCGCTTCCCAGCGTAAGGTATGTGGCGGTTTCTTGGCAATGGTACAATTTGGCAATTAGTAATAGTTAACGCTATGTCCTATGCGCTATGCAGTAAGTATCTCAATACCTTGACCTTCAGAAGAAATTGGTTATATTTGAAGTGCAATATGTCCTCATGTTGCAACATGAATTCGATTACATTCGTGTAATTCGTTTAATATTTTAAAGGAGTTGAAATGGAAAAATTTATTGCAAATATTATTGATACCTTAAAGGTGAAAAAAGTTGATTATGGTGATGTAAGGGTTGTTGAAGAGGAGATTGAATCAATAATCTTGAAGAATGGTATCATCGAGACCCTTTCCCATAATACTGATATCGGTTTTGGTATCAGGGTCTTGAAGGATTCAGCATGGGGTTTCTCATCTGCCAATGTTCTCAAAAAGGGTATCGCTGATAAGGTGACCAAAGACGCCCTGTCCATTGCGCGTGCCTCAATGAAAGTCAAAGGCGACCCTTTTATTCTTTCACCAATCGTTCCACAAAAAGGTGGGTATCGAACAAAATTTGAGATCGACCCAATGGCCGTATCCCTGAGCGAAAAAATTGATTTACTCCTTTCTTGTGATATGATTATGCGTAAAGAAAAAAGTATCAAGGTGTCCACTGCATTTTTAACATTTAAAAAGGTTAATGTCCATTTCGCCTCAACCGAAGGGTCTTTTATTACTCAAGGTTTCGTCTATTCGGGCGGTGGCGTGAAGGTCTATGCAATTGCTGAAGGCGAGATGCAGGTGCGCTCCTATGATAATTACCGTCAGGCAGGTTATGAATTCATTCATGCGCTTGACCTCATCAATAATACAAAACGAATAACCGAAGAAGGGTTAATGCTCCTAAGTGCGAAACCGTGTCCCCAGATAAAGACCACGGTTATTCTCGATGCACAACAGATGGTATTACAGGTTCATGAATCTTGTGGACATCCAACAGAGCTTGACCGTGTTTTAGGAACTGAGGCATCGTATGCCGGCACAAGTTTTCTCACCCTCGAAAAATTGAATAAATTTAGATATGGTTCAAGGATTGTTAGCATCGTTGCCGATGCAACAGTGCCTTATGGATTGGGCTCATTTGGCTGGGATGACGAAGGCGTGCCTGCCCAGTGTATCCATATTGTTAAAGAGGGTTTATTTGTTGGTTATCAGAGTTCCCGAGAAACCGCACCCGTTGTAAATGGAAAATCATCAGGTGCAATGAGGGCCGATGGCTGGAATAGAATTCCTTTAATAAGAATGACCAATATCAATTTAGAACCCGGGGATTGGGCACTCGAAAATATAATTGCCGATACGAGAGATGGTGTATTTATGATGACCAACAAGTCATGGTCAATTGATGACAAACGATTAAATTTTCAGTTTGGATGTGAGTTTGCCCGCCGCATAGAGGACGGTAAATTGACCGAGATTTATAAAAATCCTACTTATGCCGATATAACACCACAATTCTGGAATAAGTGTGATGCCATCGGTAATAAAGACACCTGGCAGCTCTTTGGTGTCCCCAATTGTGGCAAGGGTGAACCCGGTCAGGTTGCCTGGGTCGGACATGGAACAGCACCGGCACGATTTCGGGATGTGCAAGTGGGGATAGCAAAATGATGTTAAAATATTAAATGCTAAACAAATTTCAACATCTAATATATCATTGGTTTGAATATTTGAATTTGATCATTAGAAATTGTTTAGGATTTGTTTTGTTAGCCCTGCTAACAAAATGTGCTTACTTCAACACCTTCTACAATGCACAGAATTATTATCAGCAGGGGGTTAAATCAGTTACGAATGATACCCTAAGGTTCGATTCGGAGTTTTTCGATAAGACGATCGAAAAGACAGTAGCGGTAATCGTGAAGTATCCAAATTCCCGATGGGTTGACGACGCCATCTTTTTTATGGGTGCATCATATTATTATAAGGGTGATTATAATCGTGCCCTAGAAAAACTCGAACTGTTATTAACAAATTATCCCAACTCAAAGTTTTTTGATGATGCCCTTTATTACGAGGGGCTCTCATATTTCAAACAAGAGAAATTAAACGCCGCAATAATTACCTTGAATAAAGCAATGGAATCAAAACAGTTCAAAAAGAAGGCAGCGATCGCTTTATCTTATGTCTATTATAAGGACGGCAATTATAATGCACTGCTTGAGGTTTCCAAGCAATTACTGAAAGTGAGATTAATCGTCAAGGAGAGACAAGAGGTCCTAAATTTGTTGGGTGAGTGTCAGTATAATTTAAAATTGTATGATGAGGCGCTCATCACCTTTAGTAAGATTCTCTTATTCTCCATCACACCCGACGAAAAAAGAAAAGTAAAATTGAAGATTGCCCGGATCTATTTAGAAATGAATAGATATGAAGAATGCAAAAATTTTCTTGGCGGCGAAGAGGATGCGGAGTTCAAAAGCATCCTGGCCGATCTGAATGTTAAGCTTGGGAATATGGCAGAGGCGAAGGAGGTATTTTTAGAAGTCGCATCAATGGGTGCGTCAGAATTTTCTGCCCGGGCATATTACAATCTGGCAGTGCTTTATGAAAATGAGGATAGTGTTGACCAGGCGATTGCTTATTATGACTCGGCGGTTTATAAATTCTCAGGTGGGTATAGTTTAAAGGCAAAGAAAAGGTCAGATATTTTAAAAAGAATTAAAAATCTCTCAGATGAGAAGGAGAATGTCGACCGTGCACAATTCCTTCTTGCAGAATTGTATTTTGTTGAGCTTAAGGATTTACCAAAGGCTGTGACCGGTTATGTAAGGGTATATGAAAATTTTCCGAAGAGTGAATGGGCACCAAAGGCATTGTATGCCCGGTTCTGGATTACAAAAAACATGTTTATGGATGATAGCCTTGCCCAAAGGCTGGCAACAAATCTCTTTGAAAAATATCCTGATACCGAATATGCGATAAGCGCAAAGAAGATCTTGGCAGGCGGCACGAATGAATCGAATAAAAAGGAATAGAACGAATAGGTCGGTCTTTACATTAATAGCGATAATTTGTGGTATGAATATATATGAAGGTATCAGTTAAAATCGAAAAGAAGCGATGGCTCAATGATAATATATTCAGCCTTGATTTCATTTTACCTAAAATTCAGCCTCTACCCGGACAATTTTTCCAGGTTCGGATTGATAATTCTTTTGACCCATTCCTGAATCGTCCGATAAGTGTAGCATCATATCGTCGAAATAGATTGCTTTTAGTCATCAAGGTTGCCGGCAAGGGGACCCGAATCTTAAGCGAAAAAAAGGAAAGTGAAGATCTTATTCTTTTTGGCCCCTTTGGCAAAGGTATAAAAATAAGAAAGAGACGGAGTCTACTCCTCGCCGGCGGTATTGGTGTGGCACCGCTATATTTTCTTGCCGAGACCCTATACAGAAATGGGGTTGATTTTACTTTCCTCTGCGGGGCAAAGACCCCGAAAGACATCATTTTAAAAAAGAATATCTTAGCGATGACGAAGAGCGCAATGTTTGTAACTGAAAAGGGTGGCAAGAAGAGCGAAACGGTAATTTCAGCGCTTAGATATATTGAAATTGATGATTATGAGATCGCCTATACATGTGGACCAAAGGAGATGTTCAAAGAATTGAAGGCATGTGAATGGAAGATTCCTGTATATGCATTCTATGAAGATTTCTTGGGTTGTGGTTGTGGATTGTGCCTTGGATGTGCAATAAAGTACTACGGTAATTACTATCGAATCTGCGAAGACGGTCCGGTATTTGAATTAAAGGGCATAGAGTTTGATGGATAAATTCCAAATCCCAAATCTCAAGTTCCAAACAAATTCCAATTCACAACACTTAAATTATTATCTGTTGTTTGGTATTTTGAAATTAGATATTGTTTGGTATTTGGTGCTGGGATTTAAACGAGCATTGCGAGACCATTGATGTTTGAACTTTTTGGTTTGAAGTTTAAGAATCCGGTTTTTCTCGCCTCAGGTGTATTCGGCTTTGGGTTGAAATATAAAAAGGTAACAAACAGTGTTGGTGCCATCTTTACAAAAGGTATTACCCTTAAACCAAGGGAGGGAAATCCTCCACCTCGAATATATGAGACCGCCTGTGGTCTGTTGAATGCCGTTGGACTTGAGAATCCGGGCGTAAAAGATTTTTGCAGGAAAATTCTACCAAGGATGAAATCCCTCAAGACCAAAATCTTTGTCAATGTTGCCGGATTTACCATTGATGAATTTGGAATAATTGTTGAAGAGATCGGCGACCGGACCGATGGTTTTGAATTGAATATCTCCTGTCCAAATGTTAAGGAAGGGGGTATAGCGTTTGGGCAGAACCCGAAGATTGCCGCGCAGGTTGTTGCCATAGTAAGAAAAAAGACGAGGCTTCCTGTCATTGCAAAACTAACTGTGAATTTCTGTGACCCTAAGGTAATTGCCCGGGCATGTATTGATACTGGTGCTGACGGTATTTCCCTCATCAACACCGTATATGGAATGTCATTTGATATAAATAAAAAAAGGCCGCTCATTATCGGTGGGCTTTCCGGTCCAGCAATAAAACCATTTGCCCTATATTGTGTAAACAGATTAAGGAACCTGGGTATTCCGATCATTGGTATGGGAGGCATCATGAGCGGCGCCGATGCCTATGAATTTCTACTTGCTGGTGCCTCGGCAGTTGCCATTGGCTCAGCGGTTCTGCGAGACCCTTATGCACCATTGAGGATTATTAAAGAGTTAAAAATGTTAATGGGTTAGGTTTTAGATGCTGGAAAATAAAAAAGTTACGAAGCAAAGGAGGCAATATGAATGAACGATTAATCGTTGCCCTTGACCTCAATGACCTTAATAAAATCAAAAAACTCGTTAAGGCATTGGTAAACAAGGTCAAATATTACAAGGTCGGTGCAATACCCTTCACCTATTTTGGTCCAGACCTCGTAAAGTATTTAAAAGACCAAGACCATAAGGTGATGTTGGACCTCAAGTATCATGATATTCCAAATACTGTTGCCCGTGCCTGCGAAGGGGCAATGGAGATGGGTATAGATATGCTTACACTACATACGAGTGGTGGATTTTCCATGCTGGAGGAGGCGGTAAAGGCGACATGGATGATTTCCGATGTTAAGAAAATCCCGAAACCAAAATTGTTGGGTATCACAATTCTTACAAGCATTGATGAGGCATATTTTAAGGATTTATTTGGCGAGATTAAAAGGTCAATTGATGAGCAGGTGCTATTCCTCGCACAATTGGCACAGAGCGCAGGTCTCGATGGCGTAGTGGCATCACCGAAAGAGATTGAAGTTATTAGAAAGTCGTGTGGCAAAGATGTCGTTATTGTTACACCTGGCATCAGACCAGAGGGCGAGGAGGTAAATGACCAAGCACGAACAATGACTGCAAAAGAGGCAATCAAGGCAGGTGCGGATTACATTGTTGTGGGTAGGCCGATTGTCAAGGCAGAAAACCCATCCGTAGCAGTCGAGAAGATTCTAAAGGAGATGGAAGATGGATATCGAGAAATTACTTAAAGATTTAAGGGTTTTGCAGGAAGGCCACTTTATTCTAAATTCAGGTTTACACAGTAAATTCTATTTCGAAAAATTTCGTATCCTTGAAAATCCAACGGCAACAACAAAACTGTGTAAATTAATTACTGAAAAATTTAAGGATAAAAACATCGAGTGGGTCATAGGGCCTACTACGGGCGGTGTAATAATTGCCTTCGAAGTTGGTCGTCAGCTCAATTGTTATGCTGGGTTTGCCGAAGAGCGCGAAGGTAAAAGGGTTGTTGGTCGCGGCTTTGATATAGCGAATAAAAAGGTTTTGATAGTAGATGATGTTCTAACGACCGGGAAATCGCTGCAGGAGACGATTGATGCAGTAAAAGAGAAGAATAGTAATATTTTAGGTGTCTCCGTCTTGATTGACCGAAGTAATACAAAAATGCCCTTTGAATATTTTTCTCCTTATAAAAAGACCGTTGAAAACTTCCAATCTGAGGTATGCCCACTCTGTAGACAAGGTATTCCACTCACAAAATTAGGAGGTCTGTAGATTCAGAGTGTTCTAAACTTTCTCTACTCCGCATCCTGGATACTTGCTTCAATATTTATCCCATTAATTGCCGAAAAATATACAAAAAATCTTTTTGTTATATCAACCATATTAGCCTTTTACAACGCGGCAATATTCATATCTTCCATCATCTTTGGTCGGCTTGGCGATATTTATGGCCGCAAAAAGATTATCACACTCGGTTTTATAATTTCATCAGTAGCATTTTTCGGTCACAATTTTATAAATAGTCTTTCTTCAATATTCATTCTGCGTGGTGTTGCTGGTATTGGTACGGGCATAATCCCCGGTTCCCTCTCTGCCCTTGCCTGGGGCACACCGCTCGGTATCTTCACTGGTGTTGGGTCACTCGGATATACGGCTGGCAACTTTCTATCAGGAGTCTTGGAAAAGGATGTGCTTATATTTTCTACCTCGGCGTTCTTCTGTCTTATCGGTTTTTTGCTTACACTTTTGGTAAAGGAAGAGCCAAAGAGAATATCGGTACCACCCTTTCCCTTCAAAATTATTGTTAAAAACTTGAATGTCTATCTTCCATTTTTAATAAGACACAGCGCAGCACAGGCGATATGGGCTATATTTCCGATATATCTCAATAATCTTGGCGCCAACAAATTTCAGATTGGCGCGATTTATACAATAAATCCATTGGCCCAATTCATATTTATGCTTATTCTCGATCGTTATAAAAGTTCTAAATTAATAACAATGGGAATTTTTTGTTCAGCATTAACCTTTCTCGGTTATGCAGTCTCACCAAGCTGGCAGGTTATTCTATTTTTACAGATTCTGCTTGGACTTTCCTGGGCGAGTCTATATCTCGGTTCAGTAAAATACTTATTAGAAAATAATCTTGAGCAGGCAACGGCAACTGGATTTTTAAGTTCGGTATCTGGGCTTTCCGGTATCATCGGGCCAATAATAGGTGGACCCATTGTGTTGCTTGGTCTTCGCCCGCTCCTCTTTGGTTCTTCAATTATCGCGGCAACGGCATTTATTTTTTCTTTGCGATTTAAAAAAGAACCGATTCTGTCTTGATGCAGATACGGAGAGAGAGGGATTTGAACCCCCGATCCCTTTCGGGATTCGCGATTTCGAGTCGCGCGCCTTCGTCCACTCGGCCATCTCTCCTTATGATAAACCAGCTTCTCAATCCACCAACTTTTTTTTTCGCTTCTTTGTGAAAAAAGTTTTAATCAACTTCAGTGCATCATCTTTCAATATCTCTTCAACAACTTCAATTTGATGATTCAACTTCTTCTCATTAACAATGTTAAAAATCGAACCGCAGCCACCAAACTTCCTATCTCGTGCACCGAAGACAATTTTTTTAACCCGCGCAAATACTAATGCGCCAGCACACATAATACAAGGTTCAACTGTAGTATAAATCGTAACCTCACTCAGTCGCCAGGCATTTAAGGCATTTGCCGCCGCGGTAATCGCAAGAATCTCCGCATGGGCAGTTGGGTCCTTTAGACCTTCAGTCCGATTATGACCCCTGCCGATTATCTGATTTTTGAATACCGCCACCGCACCAATTGGCACCTCATTCTCATCAAATGCCTTCTGTGCCTCTTTCAGCGCCTCTCGCATAAAAAATTCATCGGAATTATTCATTATATCGTCCTACCATCTTAATTTCTTTAAATTCTCTGTTTCCTGTGTCCTAATTCCTAATATTGCGCCCGACGTGACTTGAACACGTAGCCTGCGGATTCGTAGTCCGCCGCTCTATCCATTTGAGCTACGGGCGCGTATTCAGGACATAGGATACAGCAACTAGGCAACAGTTGTAACAGGTTAGCCATCCTACTACTAACTATTTACGAATATTATATCGATTTTTTTGTTTTAGTCAATCCTACCTTCTAAAGGAACAATTACACTTCAAGACTTATTCGGATTGCATTATTGATTTGTTCTATCAAGTCTGCGGCTAAAGTACCTGTTTTCTTTATAAGTCTTGATTTGTCTACGGTCAAAAGTTGTGCAAGATTTACCATTGAATCTTGACGCAAACCCGCAATTTTTGCAGGCAGAAAAACAGTGATGGGATAGATTTTGATCGTGGTTGTTATTGCTGCCACAATCGTCGTGGCCGCGTAGCAATTGCCAGTGTCATTTTGGATAATAAGCGCTGGTCTAATACCCTTCTGTTCACTACCCCGACCGGGATTGAAATTCACCATCCAAATTTCACCACGTCTCGGAAATTCCTTAACCATGCAATAGCTCCCGCGCGAGTTTGATGTTTCGTTCCGCCGTCTTCTTATCGCTTTTGGCCATTATCTGATATCCCTCCCGCAGGGATGCCTCCATCTGTTCTCTCTTCCATAATCTAAGAGCCTCCTCGACAAGACAGCTCCGGCTGACATGTCGCTGGACGGCTATCCGCATTAATTCGTTCACGTATTCTTTTTCTACACTGACGGTAATTTTCATCTTAGGCATAATGCCTCCCTTTTAGTATTCCGAATCATCATACCAATTATACTCCAAAATGGCAATCTGTCAAGAATACCTTACCACCCACTCTTTATCAACGCCATCCTCACTCAATGCTCTTATACACAACCCGATCGCGCGGCAATAAATCCGACCTGCTATATTTTGTTGAATTTTATGCCTAAAAAGTTTCGATATTTCGAAAGATATTTTTCTGGTATTTGATAATTTTCAATAAAAAGGGAACATATAGCATATTGCGGACAGCTCGTCTTTGTTGCATTTTACCCCTATGTTCTTTCGATAAAGCGTGTCATAATAACTGTGGGGAAAAGCCATGACAATCATTATCCCTTATGATTGACATCCTGCGTGACAGGTGATGATGATAAATCAATTGACTTCGCAGACGTCAGGAAAAAAATCGAAGAACAACGGCTATAACTTTGTTTACCTAAAATATCAAGACATTTTTGAAAGGACTGGAATTTTTGCAGACGGCTGTCAGCCCCTTTGAAATTCCGGTAAAAAATTGTCCATCTTTATAAAGAGATTTAGTTCTGAAATATTTGTTGTAATGACACTATTCTTGGCCCGTATTGGCGTTAGGAAGCGCTGAGGACTTTTTAAGAAGATCTAATAACACCTTCGGAATTTCGTAGCCAAATTCTTTAAATTTTATTAAATCCCGTAAGGCAAGGTTATACTCTTTTTTCTTAAAATAGAGCATTGCCCGATTGTAATAGGCATCAGCAAATGTTGAGTCAATCCTTATTGCTGTATTGAAGTCGGTAAGTGCCCGGTCGAGTTTACCAAGACCACTATAGACATTGCCCCGATTATTATAGGCACTCGCATAATTATGATTGATTCTCAATGCCTCATTGAAATCAGTCAGTGCCTTATCGTTATCCCCTTTATAGCAATAGGCAATACCACGGTTATTATATGCCTCAGCAAATGATGGATTGATTTTTATCGTCTGAGTAAAATCGATAATCGCCCTGTCATAATTTCCTAAACTGGTATATGCATTGCCCCTGCTATTATAGACCTCTGCCAAATAGGGATTGATTTCTATTGCCTCAGAAAAATCGGCCACCGCACGGACATAGTCTTCCACGGCAAGATATGTATTCCCGCGATTACTATATGCATTTGCATAATTGGAATTAAACCTTAATGCATTATTAAAATCTTCAATTGCCTTATTAAATTCCTCTTTTGAGTAATAAGTATATCCTCTATTATTATATGCCTCAGCATAGTCTGGTTTTATTCTCAATGCCTCATTGAAATCACTTATTGCTAACTCATAGTCTCCTTTAAAATAGAATACCAATCCACGATTATTATAGACTTCCTCCAGGTCTGGATTGAGCATTAATGATTGGTTAAAATCATTTATTGCCCATGCATACGCCTTCATCTGGGCATAGAGTATGCCACGGTTATTATATGCATAGGGTATTTGTGGATAGGTCTTTATGACATCGCTCCACAATGTTATACCATCCTTCCAGACTCCGCATCGCAGCCTCGACAGATAAGAGAGTAGGACGATTATTACTATCAAAATTATCCCAAGAAAAAATTTTACCATTTTATTATTTAGTTTCCAAAGGCTTGAAAAACCTTCGGTCAGGATATAAAATATGCCGATTAACGGAATATATGTGTAACGATCAGCAATAATCTGACCAACAGATATTAGCTGAAGTACAGGTAAAATTGTAATTATAAAAAATAGTGTGCCGAATGCTATCTTTCTTGTATATTTATGGGAAAGGAATATTAACACAATTAAACCACCTATTATAATGGGAGAAAATAGAAAGATATTCGGTAACCAACCTTCGATCTTTTGTGGCAACGGATAATGGCATGAAAGTTTGACCGGGGCAATTGTCTTGAGAAGATAGAAGAGAATAATCCGTGTACTAATTAAAATATTATAAAAGATTGTGGATAAAGGACCCTGCCTCATGGCACCGATAGAGTGTTGGGCAAACATAGCAATAACTATAAACACAACTGATAATATGAAGAACGGCGCCTTCTCAAGAAGCATCTTACGGTCAAATTTGCGACCGAGCAGATAATCAAAGGCGATTAAAACAAGAGGCAAGGTAACTGCCGCCGGCTTTGATAATAGTGATAGAATGAACAGTATCAATGAAAGATAGTAGAATTTAACCCATTCATTCCTTCGATAGTAAATATATGCAATCGCAGCCCCTAAAAAGAAAAAGGAATAAAGCATATCCTTTCGTTCCGTAATCCACGCTACAGATTCAACATGTAATGGATGTATACCAAAGAGAACTGCGGTCAAACCAGCAACACCAGTATTGTTACTGAGTAAAAAAATTAATAAGAAGACAAGTAAACTGTTTAATAAATGGATTGCAAAATTTGTGGCGTGATAGGCGTGCGGATTTAATTTAAAAAAATGGTACTCTAATGCATAAGAGAAGGTTGTTAAAGGAATATATGCGCCATAAAAGAATGAAGCAAAGACCTTTGCCATTTTCTGAAGCGATAACTCCCTGATGAATATATTCCCGGTAACATACTCATCATCATCCCAATTTGTAAATCCATTATTTAGGCAGGGGTAGAAACCAAAGAAGGTAATAATTAAAATAATTACACAAATTATCAGTTTCCTTTTCATGAGGTTACTCACTGCCCATAGAAGATTTTTTAAGAAAGTTGAGTAATCCTCTTGGAATTTCATAACCGAGCATTTGAAATTTTATTAAATCCTGTAATGCCCGATTATATTCTTTTCTCTTAAAATAGAGCATTGCCCGATTGTAATAGGCATCAGCAAATGTTGAGTCAATCCTTATTGCTGTATTGAAGTCGGTAAGTGCCCGGTCAAGTTTACCAAGACCACTATAGACATTGCCCCGATTATTATAGGCACTCGCATAATCATGATTGATTCTCAATGCCTCATTGAAATCAGTCAGTGCCTTATCGTTATCCCCTTTATAGCAATAGGCAATACCACGGTTATTATATGCCTCAGCAAATGATGGATTGATTTTTATTACCTCGGAAAAATCAGCAATTGCCAAATCGCAATTGAATATACCGATATAGGCATTGCCTCGGTTATTATATGCCTCGGTTGAATAGGGATTGATCTGTATTGCCTTAGAAAAATCAGCAATCGCCTCCTCATATTTGCTCAATACAAGATAGCTATTACCTCGTTTGTTATAGGCATCTATTAAATTTGGTTCAATGCTAATTACCTTGTCGTAATCGAGGATCGCCTTTTCGAATTGTCCTTTCTTCTCATAGGCAATCCCTCGGTTAAGATAGGTAAAGGGGTCACTGGGATAGTTCTTAACAAAATATTCCCAGAGTGTAACATCATCCTTCCATACCTGAGACAACTTACGTGTTAAAAAGGATAGTATGCCGATTACAAAAATCAAAATTGTCAGAAGTAAAATTTTGATCTCTTTCCTTTGTTTAAATTTTTTCACATACAACAAGTAGAAACCCTCTCCTATAATATAAAATATTCCAATTGAAGGTATATAAATAAGACGGTCAGCAGAATAGCCCAAATCGATTACCATCAATGCCGGTATAATAGTGATTGCAAAAAATAGACTGCCAAAGATTATCTTTTTTGTATATTTTTTTGAGCGATAAACCAGTGTAATCAAGATCGATATTATCACTATGGCGGCAGATATAAATATAGAAAACGGCAGGTCGAGATTGTATACAAAATCGGGCCTGAGATAAGAAAGTTTGACAGGCATAATTACCCTCATTAGATAGTAGAATATAAATCTATGGATGTTGATAAAAATTCTGTTCGATAATGTATAAATCCCTTCATGTAATATATTTTGGTATGCCTGTCTAGCAAGAATAGCACTGATTCCAAATATGATGGCAATTACAAAAAAAGGAATTTTTTCTTTTATTCTCGGCCAATCGAAATTACGATATAAAAAATAATCACAAACAAAAAGTAGTATCGGAAATGTAACGACTGAGATCTTTGATAAAAGTGATAGAACAAAAAAAATAAGCGATAGATAGTAGTATTTTACAGATTCCTTTTTATGATAGTAGAGATAGCAGAGCAGTGCCCACAAGAAGAATAAAGAAGCGAGTAGGTCTTTCTTATCAGAAATCCAGGCTACAGATTCTACATGTAGAGGGTGTATTCCGAAAAGAAGTGCAACAATGAATGCAATAAAATTTTTTTCACAGAGTATGCAGATTATCCAAAATACAAGTAGGCAATTAAGCAGGTGGAGAATAAGACTCGTTATATGATAACCACGCGGATTTAGTTTAAAAAATTGATACTCTATTGAATATGTAACAAGGACGAGAGGATGGTATCCAAGCATAAAGGTAGTAAACATCTTTTGAATATTTTCCCATGAAAAATCCTTAACAACCGCATTTTCTGTAATATATATGTCATCATCCCATCCTGTAAAACCGTTATTCAACGCAGGGAATAAACTAAGGAAGATAATAACTATGATAATACAGATTAAAAAAATATGATTATACCGATTTTTCAATATTTTTATCGCCGTGGTCAAATTTTCTAAATATCAATATCGGTAAGGCGTTTGAACGCCTCTTTATAACGCAAAACGGTCTTTTCTACAATGTCCTCGGGCAGTTTGGGTGGTGGTGAATTTCTATCCCAGCCGGTGCTTAAGAGATAATTGCGAACAAACTGCTTATCATAAGACGGCTGGTCACCACCTGGTTTATACAAACTTGCATCCCAGAAACGGCTCGAATCTGGAGTAAATATTTCGTCGATTAGAATAATCTTATTGTCGAGTCTACCAAATTCAAACTTTGTATCGGCAATGATGATGCCCCGCTTGAGTGCATAATCATGAGCAAAATTATAAAGTTCAATACTCTTCACCCTTAAAAATTGCGCCTCCTCTCTACTAACAATATCCATCATCATTTCAAAACTGATATTTTCATCATGTCCAGTTATCGCCTTTGTTGCGGGTGTAAAAAGTGGGGAAGGAAATTTGTCACCCTGTTTTAAATTGGGCATTGGTAAACCAGCGATAATTTTGCCCTTCTGATATTCAACCCATGCAGAACCAGAGATATAACCGCGCACTACACATTCGACATTGATAGGTGTTGTCTTTTTAACAAGCATTGAACGACCTTTAAGAATTTCTTTATATGTCTTCAATTCATCAGGATATTTATCAACATTGTCTGTAATAAAATGGTTCTTAATGATATTTGTAGTCATTTTAAACCAGAAGACAGATAACCCATTCAAAATCTCACCCTTCTGGGGGATTAATGTAGGTAGAATATAATCGAATGCTGAGATGCGGTCAGTTGCAACAATGAGAAGATTGTCCTTTAGATTGAATACCTCACGAACCTTACCAGATTTGAATTTTTCTATGTCGGCTAGATCAATCGTGCCTACTGCACTATTCATAAAATGTAATATCTTTTACAGCACTTAAAATGGCAAATATTCGTTCGTTATTACTTTCCGGGTCAAGCGGAGTAAAAAAGAAGCCCCTACGTTGTGCCGAGTAACCAAGGGTTAAGCCATACAACACCTCACCGTCGTTAAATTCGACCTTTACCTTCCTCCCGATTAGTGTCTTATCCTTAAATTCTTCGAATGTCTTCTTCACCACAGGTCGATGCCTATTCTTCCCCATCAATTCCTTGACAAAGAAGACAGCCTTCAGTTCGTCCAGTTTGACTAACAACGACCTATCTTTAACAGTTTCCTTTACAATCAAATGGAAGGCAGTCTTATTGGGCTGAAAATCGGTTGTATAGCCCCTTTCCACCTTTCCATCCACATAATGAATAACAACTTTATTAGGCATCGTTTAGTATATACAATCTTACAGATATGTCAATTAACCCATTATTTCTGGGTAAGTCGCTCTTTCAGTTCTTTTAAGAGATTTATTGCCTCATCAATTTTACCGGCATCAATTAATGTCGAAACCTTGGCTTTGTATTCAATCTTAACACCAGCGTCATCAGCAAGCCCAAGGCTTTCCATATCAAACTCATGCATACCTTCGGTTCTGAATTCCCTTTTTGATGGTGATTCTTTTTTCTCTTGGGGCACCTCGGTAGCGGGTGCCTTATCAGACGAAATGGATGTAACCTCGATATCTGCTGGTTTGGGTTGACTCTCTTTTGTCTCTTTCTTTTTGATTATTGAATCAAAGACTGTTTCCAATTTCTTTTCCTTTTTTAGTTTACCTATGATGTCCATTTTGCCTTCCTTTCATTTAAAAATTTATATCAACCATAAACCCATCGAACCATAAGGCTAACCGACCTTTCCTTCTCTATACAACTCAATCGCTTCCTTCGCTTCTTTATTTGCTGGGTCGATCTCTAATGCCTTTTGATATGTGTTTAAAGCCTCATCATATTTCTCCAATTCCATTAGTGTTTTACCAAGATGAACATAGGCAAGGGCATAGTTGACATTACGCTTTATTGCTTCCTGGAATGAAGTAATTGCATCTTCGAGTTTTCTTGTCTTGAGGTATAGTACACCAAGATTATTATAGATCTCAGCAAGGTTGGGCTCGAGCTTCAATGCCTCCTGATATACATTCTTTGCCTCATCAGTGCGTGCAAGTTCGGTAAGTAACAATCCTTTCAGGTTTAAATACTCAGCAGTTTTATCTATCTCTAACGCCTTCTCTATCTCATTCAATGCCAGTTCATAATTACCACGATAGAAATAGAGTGTTGCGCGGTCGAAATGGTCAATCGCCTCCTTTCTCTTACGCACAACATGCTCTTCTTTATATCTCGCCTCTTCCTTTTCAAAGTATTCCCTCATATGGATGAGTATCTCCCTGGTAAAATCGGATAATTTTGTCTGGCGCTCTAAGGAATCTTTGAACTCTTTCTGTATTTCTCTGGTCATCTCGGCAATGCGATTATTCAATCCTTCAAATTTGTCAGCCAGTGTGGCGATATCCTTGAATGTCTTTTCATACTGCTTTTCAACCGAACCGAGTTGCTCCCTCAAATCGTCAACCAGATTTTTAACCGCCTTGTTCATATCCTCGCCAACCTTATCTACCCCCTTACGCATACCCTCTGCAAGCCCGGCGATCTTTCCTAATGATTCAAGGTAATTTCTATTCAATTCGCTCATCGCATTGGACATTTCAGCAAGGCTCTTCTGCGAGCCTGAGGCACCTTCCCTTACGCCATTTATCTCAGCCTTTATTGCCTCATTTGCACTAATCAAATCCCTCAATCGTTCTTCCTGAACCTTCATAGTTTCAGCAAATACCTTACCGAGTTCGTCAAACTTTCCGATCAGATGTTCTTCTTGCGCCTTTGTTGACTCAGAAATTACTTTGTTCAAATCGTCAAACTTTCCCCAGAGACTGGCAAGAACATTTAGCCCGTCAGCCTTTATAGTTGCAAGTTCACCCTTAATAAAATCGGTTACACTATTGATACTGTTAATAATGTGCTCCATTGGTTCAACCTTCTTGGAAATCTCCTGGCTTGCCACCAGACTCTTTTCTATTTGGTTGCTAATCGCCTCCATGCCAACCTGGTTTGTTGTAATGAGTCTCTCCATATCAGCCTTTAAGAGGTCAAATCTGGAATTGAAATTTTCATTTGCCTTTTCGATCTGCTTGGTATATTCAACAAAAAGGGCTTTAATCTCTTCAGTAAATCTTATCTGACCATCAACAATTTGCTTTCCGATTCCCTGGAAGGTTTCAAATGAAGATTTAAAATTATCACCTTGGTTGGTTACCACATCCTTCAGGGTCGTAAAACTATTGATAATTTTTTCGTTATTCTCCTTGATAATCTCGACGAGATGGTCTTTAAGGGCTGATGTATTTTTGTTAAAATCAAGGAGATTGGTATTGATTTCTGAAATTTTATCTGTCAATCGGTCAAAATTTGAAACAACAATGTTATTTGTATTTTCCATCTGTTTGCGATATTCACTGAAAATGTTTTTAAACTCTTCACTAAATTTTGTTTGGGCATTTATAATCTGGGTTAAGGTATTTCTATTTAAATCCTGGATACTAACATTGACTTCGGCTATTCTATTATTAAAGATTTCGGTTAACCGGTCGAATCCTAAGACGATAACCTCATTCTGTTTTTTCAGAATATCAAAACGCCCAAGTAAAGCATCCTGTATCGTTTGAACTGTTGTAGAAATTATAACCCCGATAGACTCAGTGCGTTGAAATATCTCTTCTTTTATTGCCTTTATACCATTTTTGAAATCATCAATCATTACACCCGTCTTTATATTTGAAGAAAGCAATGAACATAATTTTGTTGCACCATCATAGACCATGCAATCATTCTTTATGCATTCCAGTATTTCTATATCTTCACTAATCTTCTTACCTTCTTTATTAATTACATCTCTTCTCCTTATCAGAAAAGGACATTTCATTAAATCCTCCCTTCAATAAAATACCTTCCTTTAGTCAATCTTTTCTCCTGTGCCAATTTATCATACTTCCTGATTCGTTCTTCTACCCCATCAATACCAGATTGTCTCAATACAGCTGCTGCGGTACTGTAAGAACCCATTGCCTCGTAGATATCTGCATACACAGGGGCAGTATCGTAATCCACCGGGAGATCCTTCATAATCTCCATTGCATCCATCGGGCGGTTTTTCTTAAGATAAATTCTTGCCTTAAGGATTGCAAGTCTTTTTACTGAAGGCCTACTCTTGGGCACAAACTTCAACTCCTTTTCTGCCTCCGCAACCTTGTCCATTAATAGATAAATATTCGCCCTTGTTAATAGCGACTCTTCATCGTCCCCTTTTACTATTAATAGTTTCTCTTTCAGATATTCATCATGGAATTTTTTTATCATCCGATATACCCTCTTGCGGTCTTTTGTCTCATTTAACAATCGCGAATAGATTTCGATCGCTTCTTTGGGTCTATCCATCTCAAAATATAGTTGTCCTTCTTTTAAAGCAAGCTCTTCTTTCATCTCGGGAATGAATTTCTGGGCTTGCTTGAGGGCATCAATTGCCTTGGCGTAATTTTTTTCATATGAATATATATTGCAGGCTAAAAGATATGCCCCACCCAAATTGATATCCTTTGTAAGAATCTCTTTTATCTGAGCTTTTATTGATTCACCATAAGAAACATTCAATGTAAACAATTTCTCAAATAATTTAATTGCATTGCGCAATTCACCAATGTCTTCATAAAGTATTCCAAGGTAGAACATTATATTAGGGCTCTTTTCTTTATAATCAATGAGCATTTCAATTGCCCGATATTTTTCGCTTGGTGCTATATCAATTAGCCTCTTTAAAACATCAATTGCCTTAACATAATCTCCCTCATTTAAAAATATGTTACTGAAGAGATAATATGAAGGAATGTGTTTTGGATTTTTCGCCAATATCTGGGCAATGAAGGTCTTTGCCCAATTACTTTCTTTACTATCCAATTTATAAATTTCTTTTGTTAAGGCGAGGGCATCTTCTAAATTATTATAATTGTAATATATCTGAGCCAAACCTCTTCGGGATTCAATATCCTTGGACTCTTCAGCACAAATTTTTTTCAATTCCGAGATTGCCTGCTCACGGAAATTACCATCATGAGTTTGGGCACCAATATAGAGTTTGACTGCAGAACTTTTTAGATTCATCAGATGGTAAACACGGGCAAGTGAAAATTCAAGCAAGGGTGATGGTTTTTCTGATAACAATTTTTCGAATACAGGCACTACCTGTTTCGCTAAAATGGAATTCAATTCACTCGCCTGTAATAAATGTTTGATGGCATCATCATATTTCTTCAAGTTAATTTCCATACTACCCAAAGCGAATATAAGCTTCGGATTCGCAATTATCTTCGAAGAAAGCGACTTCAATTCATCATATACATACTCGGTACGGGCAGGAAGAATCCTTGCCGTTAAAAGATACTCATCAACTGCCTCCTCGATACGCCGTGCCTTTGCTAATGCCCGACCACGGGCAAAATGGGCAGGCACATTACTCTTATCAATTTCAAGAATCTTATCGAGATATTTTATCACCTCGGCAGAGTAATCTTCCTCACCTTCTAACGAAAGCATAAGGGGCCTAACGCTATCTGTTAGATTGCCACTTTCAACCAGTGCCTGGCCCAATTTTAAATTAAAATATTGCGATGTCGAACCAAAGACTTCTATCCCCTTCTTTGCTTCTTCAATTACCCGGTCATAAAGTTTTCGATTGAAAAATGTGTCAATGAGTAAAACCCGCACCTCTCGGTCTTTGGGGAAGGTCTTGAGGGTGTCATAAAATTCATTAACAATCTCAAAGAAGGCATTAGGGTCAACCATCTGGGCAGTTTTAAAAAATTGGGTAGCAATTTCAACATTGCCTTCTTTCATAAATATTCTCGCCGCCATAAGCAGTAAGGAAACAGCATTCGGTCGCTCTTTAATAACTTCAATCAATGCCCTTTTTGTTACCTCTTTCTTTTCTAAATTTGCAAAACATTGCTCAAAGTTTTTAAGTGACCTTTCGTAATCACCACAGAAGGCATGTGCCCTTGCCATGGCAAGGGCAAAAACGAATGGCTCATCTTTTTTATACTGTTCATAAAAGGGAATAATCTTTTTTGCCAAATCAGGAGATTTATTGATTGTTAAATCGAGTGTCGGTAAAATAACCAGTATTTCGTCAAGTCCTTTTCCAAGATGGGGAGAGACCAAAGACAATGCCTCCTTTACCTTACCAAGCATCACCAAATTCCTCGCCCTGAGATTAAGGTATGTCAAATCATCGGGATGTGTTTTTAGAATTTCTGCGGTTGCCTTATCAATATAGTTATATTCCCCAACACTGGTAAGTGTATCAAAAATTACCAGGGCGTTATCTTTATCACCCCTGTGTGCATAATTTAATCCCAAAAGATAGAGTGCCTCAGGGTTGTTGATATCATTTTCTAAGATTGTATTGAGATTTAGAATATACTCCTCCTGAAGTCCATGATCTGCTACATATGCGCGTTTGATAACATCTGTGGCACCTTTCAAGTCGTTCTGTTTGAGATATAAATTGACAAGCCCCTGGATAATAATTGGATTGTTCAACTCTTTCTCGAAGGCCTTATTATATCGTTGTAAAACTTCTTGATATTGATTAGGATCTATTTCAAGGATCTTATTCAATTCATTTATTGCTAAAGTGATTCTATTCGCAATAGAATAGGTATCGCTCAAGGAGTAAAGAATCTTTAGATTCTTCGGGTCAATTTTTTCCAATTCCCTTAATGCCTTGATTACATCATCAGCCTTGCCTGGGTCTTTCTTCAGAAGTTGTTGTAGTCTCTTGATTGATGCCTCGAGATCGCGTTTTTTAATATACAATTCAGTAGTTAATCGGGTATAATTCTCCTCAAGGTCTTTAGGAGGCGTAATCTGTGTAATAATTTCAATAAGGGGATCAACAAAATCAGGAAATTTCTCATAAATACGCTGTGCCTGATTTATTGCCTCTCCAAAGTTTCGGGTTGCCACCTGAATTTTCAAGAGCAGAAGTGAGGCATAAGGATCATTGAACCGTTCGCGGGCGATTGTTCTTGCCCAACCTAATATTTGTGAACCAAAACCCTCGGTGCCGATTATTGGCTCAATTGTCTCTATTGCTATCTTGCTCTCCTGTAAAAAGAAATTTATGGAACTATGGAGAAGGAGGTTTTCAAAATCTTTTTTGGTAATGACCCTTTTACCACTGATAAGCTGTCTCATCTTCTCATACCTGGTCAGGAGCAGTTTTATCTCCCGTTCATTGAACGCCCTCAGAATCTTTTCTACTTCGCCATATTCTTCTTTGGTAACTAATAATTGTAGAAGAAAGTCGCCGACATCTATTGAGGTATGGCGATAGAATAGGCTTGAAAGTAATTCAACTATTTCGTCGGTTCTCGAAGGAACAAGCGATTGAATACGACGCAGGAGTTCAACCGATCGCCCCCTCTGTTCGGTGTCAAAATAGAGTCCTGCTAATTCTAAGTAAAGATCAAACGACTCTTCAGTTTCGGTAAGGTTATCCTCAAGAACCTTTATAGCAGAATCAACCCTCCCCTCTCTTATTAATTCATGTGCCCTCTGTAATGCCTTTTGAGGGTCTTTCGGTCCAAATATATCAAACACGCTTTGCTTTCCTTTTCAACTCATCTCTTTTAAATGATAAGGCATCAACAATTGAATGGATTGGTTCGCTTCCTGAGGCAATTAAAAGTCCACTAATAAAGTAATCAACCCATTGCGCAATATGTGAACCAGTTTCAAGACCCAGTTCTTTTATGAAACCGAACCTAAAACTGAAAGAGATGACAAGACCCAATAATGAACTTATAATCCAGGCATAGATTCGACTTCTATCTTTTGGTAAGAGATAAAGTATCTTCTCGGTAACCCGTTCCACAACCAATGAAAGATCCAATAGTGCAACCAGCACTTTTCCCATCTTATTTTGATAACCTCCTTTTTGATTGTCTTCCATACCTTCTTCATCATCAAACGAGGCATGAAAGCCCAATCTCAAGTTTACCTTATCGCGTTTTTATATCATTTTTGCTCTTTTCTAAACCTTCTTCAAACCTTCCTGTGTCTTAATTACTAACTTTTCAGAATGTCTTAGCAATGGAGAAGATGCTTTTCAATTGTTCGTCAGTTTTGCGCAAACGTGCCGAAAGGGTCTTTGTAAACACCCATAAAAGTTTATATGCAATACCTGTTTCTTGTGCAAGGAGCTTTCGAAATTCTTCTTTACCAATTGAAAGCAAGATTGTATCATCATTAGCAATCGCCGACGCCGAACGGACTGCATCATCAATCAATGCCATCTCGCCAAAATATTCTCCTTCTCTCAAGATTGTTAAAGCCTCTTCTCCTACACCCGGGACGATTGTTGAAATACGAATGCTACCCGAAACAATTAGATAAAACGCATCACCAACATCACCTTCTTTAAATATTACCTCGTTCTTTTTTACCCTCTTCTCCTTAGAAATGGAGATGAGAACATCCATCTCACTGGGTGTCAGCTCCCGAAATAGAAAGACCTGACTTAATGCCTCTTTTCCCTTCATCTCACCTCCATGGACAATCTGCACTTTTCACCCTTTTGTACATTTACCGTCTCTAAGTTCCAGAGAAGTAAACCAATGGAAATACTCTTAAAGATACTCAGAACCTGAACCTTGGCAATAGTATAGTCAGGCATTTCCTTTCCCCCAATTACTCTATTCTGGTAGACCTCAAAGATATCACCAATAACAACTCCAGAATCTTCTCCTTGATCAATGTAGACAAAGATATTCGGTGGTGTAGTGAAACTACCAGGGGTCTTCAAATCAACAACATAACCTTGGAGTTCTTGTGTAGCAGGAACAAGTGATACCTTTTCGGGCGCAACGATTGGTTCATAAGGAGTGACGAAGTCGCCTCTTTTAATAATATCGTAAGAAGCGATGACCTTACACCTTGAGCCTTCTTTACCTATCTCACTCACCTCGGCCTTTCCCAGAACGATAATCTCCTTTCCTAATCCCTTGCCTGTTTTAGGATGCTTAATCTCTTTACCAGGACGGTATATAGTTAGAATATCGTCTTCTCTGAGATCTTGAACACGGTTGATATAAATCTTTTCGAAGGTCGTAATATTCTTTTCATCAGCCGGTTCAGTGCCAATAATTTCTCCCCAATAAGGTAGATCTTCTATAACAATGAATCCAGCACGATGAATTATTTCTTCACTAAAAATTCTCTCTTCAGGCTTAACTACTGAGATAATCTCAGCAGCCTTTTTCTTAGGTGGTGGTGGTGGTGGTGGTGGCACAACCTCTTCAGGTATAGGTATTGGTGGTATGGATTCGGTTGGGATTGGAGGAGGCACTACTTCGCCAATTGCTTCAGGCGATGGTGGAATTACAAAGACCTGGTCTGGATATATCCAGTGTGGGTCTTCTATTTTAGTTAAATTTGCCCGCCATATATATGGCCAGAGAAATGGATTCTGGAAATAGAAACCCGCAATGTCCCACAAGGTATCTCCAGTCTTCACTGTATGTGTTGTCTCTTGGGCAAAAATCGAGACAAACACCAAGATAAGAATCAGCTTTTTCATTTTACCTCCTTTAAGATAATTGTTAACATATTCTTTCGTCAAACATTATGTGGCAACGATACTCGTATCGTTGCCTCTTTTAACGAATAACGAACAACCTTAGCGTTCATTTTTCCATCTTCCCAAAAGTGTTCTTACACCGACAACTTTATTATTGTTTTTAAATACCCTTGCAACCCTTGGTCCGATGCCAGATGTAACCTCGTAAACGATCGTTCGACACTTCATAGCGAGCTCTTCAACGGTAATTTCTTCATTGCCATCCTTCCCAATTAATGTAACTATATCACCAATGTGAATATTTGGTATATTGGTTACGTCAATCATCATTAAATCCATGCATATCGCACCGACAATCTTTGCCCGTTTTTTCTGGCATAGCACCTCCCCAATATTTGAGAGCATTCGTGGATAACCATCACCATAACCAACACTCACTGTGGCAATTCTACTTTTCCTTTTGGTTCTGAATGTATGACCATAACTTATTGGTATATGGGCATCAACGTCTCGCAGGTTCACAATCCTCGACCTTAAGGCCATTACCGGCATAAATCTACCATTCAGATTAAAACCTGAGGATGGTGCTAAACCATATAATGAGATCCCCGGTCGCACAAGATTAAAATGGGAATCGGGATAAACAAAGATTCCTGCTGAATTTGCAATATGCACATAATTAGGCTGGATACCATTTTTTCTTAGATTGCTAATGAGTTTCGTAAATCTTTCAATCTGATTTTTTGAAAAAGTGCCATCACAATCGGCTACTGGAAAATGGGAAAAGATTCCCTCAATTTTTACAAATCGTGATTTAATAATCTTACCCAATATATGTGTTGCATCATCGTAGGAAATGCCAGTTCTGGTCATACCTGTGTCTATCTCAATATGAACGGGTATTTGGTTTCCATTAGACCTCAATCGCTGTGTCAGTTTCTTAAAGAAACTGAATTCTGAAATTGTCGGGATCAAATTATATTTGATAGTTTCGTCAATCTGTTCGTAGAGTATAGGACTCAAAATTAGAACCTCTGAATTTATTCCTGACTCACGCAATTCAATCCCTTCCTCAACACTTGCAACACCAAACATATCAACGCCCTGTGGCTGAAGGGTTTTTGCAACCTCAATTGCACCATGACCATAGGCATCCGCCTTTATTGCCGCCATAACTTTTGATTTTCGTGCCATCTTTTTTACCAGATGGTAATTATCAATAAGTCGGTCAAGATAAATTTCTGCCCACACCCTACCTTCAATATTATTTTTCATTAAAAATATGATACACATAATTGAAAAAAAATCAAGAGGGAACTTCAGGCGAACTGAATTCTTAAAGGTCGTGCCCATGATACTCAATTAAGGTTGATTGTCAATGGGTTAATGTAAAATGTAAAGAAGTATAATGAAAAGTGTCTTTTATCGCCACGGTAATTGGGTATAATGAAACAATAAAAACCAGCACCCAGACAGGGTTTAACTTTTGAATCATCGGCTCTTCAAAACCTTGCTTACTGCTGTTTAACCCTGTCTGAAAGTCAATTTTTTTGCCCAAGTCAAATATGAGCAAGAATAAAAAAATTTTAAAAAATACTTTCTTCTTGTGTGTATGTATTGCATACGAATTGTTATCATAATTTTATATTAAATTTCTAAACTTTGTTAAGGGTGATTTAAAAAGAATTGAATAATTGACACAGATAAAATTGAGAGTATAATTCAGGTGTGAAGGTATTTATAAGTGGTGCCGATGGTGCCTTGGGAATAGAGATTCAAAATTCTTTAAAAAAAGAGAAAATAAATTTTCTGGCAACAGATTTCAGACAACTTGATATTAGCGATTTTAAGAAAACGAACGAGGTGTTATTGAATTACCGTCCTGATGTGATCCTCCATTTCGCAGCCATCAGTGATGTTGACGCCTGTGAGGGTGATAAAGATTTAGCATTCAGGGTCAATGCCCTGAGCTGTTTGGGCTTGGCAGTAATTGCAAAAAAGATAGATGCCAAAATTCTTTATACCAGTACTAATTTTGTCTTTGACGGCAAAACCGAGCGCCCATATCTTGAATATGCCAAGCCAAATCCAATAAACGAATATGGCAGGACAAAACTTTTGGGTGAAGAATATATTAGGGATATATGCGACCGTTTTTATATTATCCGCACTTCCTGGCTTTTCGGGAAAAATTCAAAGACCTTCCTCTCAAAATTTCTTGTTACCAAAGAAAAACCGACTTCCATTAATGTCATCTGTGACCAGATTGGCTCATTTACTTATATTCCCGACCTTGCTGAGGTCATTCTTCTTATAATAAAATCCGAATACTACGGATTCTTCCACATTGTGAACAGTGGTATAGGAAGCTGGCTCGATTTCGCCTTAAAAGCAAAAGAGCTCGCAAGATTTCGCTCCGATATAAAACCAATAAATACCGAAGAATTAAATCTACTCGCACCTCGACCAAGATTTGCACCATTGGCTTCAAGAAATTTCGAATTCCTCTTTGGCAAAGAGATGCGCAATTGGGAGAATGCACTTGCTGATTTTGTCAAACTCATTACCCAGACATCGAATTAAAAGTCATTATTATATTCACTTGACTTTTTTCATTTCATTAATATAATTTAATTCAAAAATGAAAGGTCTGATACTCGCAGGTGGTTTTGGCACAAGATTGAGGCCATTGACCTATACAAGTGCCAAACAATTAATTCCTATTGCAAATAAGCCGATAATTTTTTATGGCATAGAGGCATTAGCCGAGGCGGGGATTAAGAAATTGGGCATCGTTGTCGGTGAAACAGCAAAAGAGGTGAAGGGTGTTGTTGGTAATGGTGACCGTTTTGGTTTGGCGATTGAATATATCCCACAGGATGCACCTTTAGGCCTTGCTCATGCAATAAAGATTTCGAAAGACTTTTTGGGTGACGAACCATTCATTATGTATCTCGGAGACAATCTATTAAAAGAGGGTGTTCAGAATTTTATTAAGGAATTTGAAACAACCTGTCCTGACACAATGATTTTGCTCACCGAAGTTTCAAATCCACAAGAGTTTGGTGTCGCCGTCATTGATGCGAAGGGTCGGGTCAAGAAATTGATAGAAAAACCAAAAGAACCACCATCGAACCTTGCCTTGGTTGGTGTTTATCTCTTTAATAATGTAATTTTTAGAGCGATTGAAAATATTAAACCGTCCGGGAGGAATGAACTCGAAATTACCGAGGCTATTCAATGGCTTTTGGATAACAACTATAAGGTCGAATCCCTTATGGTAAAGGGTTGGTGGAAGGACACGGGCAAACCTGAAGATATTATTGAAGCAAATCTTTTAGTATTGGAGGATATCGAGACATCGAATAAAGGGACGCTCGTTGATGCAACAATTAACGGTCGAGTAAGTATTGAGCAGGGTTCTATTATTGAAAAGAGCATCATCAGGGGTCCTGCGGTAATTGGTAAGAATACGAAAATTATTAACTCTTTCATAGGACCCTTCTCTTCCATTGGTGATAATGTAGTAATCAAAAATTCTGAAATTGAATGTAGTGTAATAATGGAAGGTGCAAAAATCAGTAACATAGAAAAAAGGATTGACCGTTCCATCATTGGTAAGGATGTAGTAATAACCCAGGCAGACCGCTCACCCCGAAGCCACAAATTTGTCATTGGCGACCAGAGTTATATAGAGATATTAAGATAATTATGAAGATATTAAAGAGGATTACAAAGATAAGAGATGGCTAAGAAACTGATTGAAGGTGTCTCAGTTAAGAATTTAAGATTATTTCCTGATGAACGGGGTAGCCTGATGGAGATTTTAAGGAGCGATGACAAAGAATTCAGTAAATTTGGTCAGGTTTATATCACCACTGCCTATCCCGGCGTAGTAAAGGCATGGCATTGTCATAAACTTCAGGACGACAATATGACGGTAATTAGAGGTATGGTAAAGATCGTGCTTTACGATGACCGTGAAGAGAGTTCAACAAAGGGGACCATCAATGAATTTTTTGTGGGTGAACATAATCGTATCCTGATTCATATTCCAAAATTGGTCTGGCACGGATTCAAATGCATCAGCGTAGAAGAGTGTATTCTTATAAATATTCCAACTGAATGCTACAATTATGAAGACCCTGATGAGTATCGAAAATCACCCTATGGTCCTGATATTCCCTATGACTGGACGCGCCGAGATGGATAATGATAAGCCATGTTTTTCTGCATCAACAGCTGCGCAATTTAGTGTTTTATGAGAATTCTGATCACTGGTAGCTGCGGCTTTATAGGTTCCAACTTTATCAGACATTTCAATGATAAACACCCCTATTATAAGATTTTAAATGTTGACAAACTTACCTATGCTGGGAATTTAGAAAATTTAAAAGGTTTAGAAAAGAAAAAAAATTATAAATTCATAAAAGAAGATATCAGTAATGCCTCAGGCATGAAAAAAATCTTCGGAAAATTCCGTCCTGATGCGGTAATAAATTTTGCAGCCGAGACCCATGTTGACCGTAGTATTTTAAGTCCCGCACCATTCTTAAAAACAAACTTCCTGGGTGTCGGGGTATTATTAAATCTTGCCCTAAAATTTAAGGTGAAGAAGTTTTTACAAATCTCAACCGATGAGATCTATGGCTCAATACTTCGGGGAAGGTTTCGAGAAGACAGTCCATTAGACCCATCAAGTCCTTATGCGGCAAGCAAGGCGGCCGCTGATGCCCTGGTGATTTCTTATTATAAAACCCATAATATTCCGATTCTTATCACCCGTTCTTCAAATAATTATGGTCCATATCAATTTCCAGAGAAACTGATTCCACTTGCAGTAATTAATGCCTTGAACAATAAGAGAATCCCGGTCTATGGTGATGGTTTGAATATCCGGGACTGGCTTTATGTTGAGGATAATTGTGAGGCGATTGATGATGTATTCCATAATGGTATTACTGGCGAAATCTACAACATTGGCGGCGAAAATGAACTGACCAATCTCTATGTTGTGAAGGTGATATTAAGAATGTTAAATAAAAAAGAATCTTTGATTACCTTTGTTAAAGATCGACCCGGTCATGACCGAAGATATTCATTATCGGTGAATAAGATAAGGCGCCAACTGGGCTGGCACCCCACAACTTCCTTTGAAACAGGGCTCAAAAGGACAATTGAGTGGTATAAGAAGAATCAACAATGGATAAAGAATACCCAAAGCGGTGAATACCGTAACTTTTATAAAAAATACTATTCGCAATTAGGACTAACAGAACTGTAAAATAATCTAAATTATCTAAGTTGTTGCAATCTTGACATAATTAAATTTCTCAATATAATTTGTCATTTGATGGGAAAACAAAAATTCTGGTTGAATGATGAAAGGGGGACGAGAATCCCGATTGCAGGAGACCTTTAGGTATTTTAAAGTATGGGTCGTTAGCTCAGGTGGTAGAGCATCGGATTTTTAATCCGGTGGCCGCAGGTCCGAATCCTGCACGACCCATTAGCTTGATGATAATATTTATTTTATCATTAATATTCACATCCCAGATCCAAAAGATGCCGCTTTATTTCTTTTATTCGCCCAGTTGTGGTCATTGTATGGATATTCTACTTGAAGATATACCAAAATTACAAGAGAAATATTATTTTCTATTGAAAAAATATGATATAGACATTCTTGAGAATTACAAATTATTGGAGCAGATGGAAGAGAAGACGAAAACCTATGGTGAAGAACTGCCTATTATCTTTGTCGGCGATTCGGTATTCTATGGACCAGAGCCAGTTCACAGTCGTTTAGAACGCACACTAAAGATCTATATGAAGAGAGTAAGGCCAATAAGAGAGGATGCATTCAAAGTACCGATTGATACAATCGTCCCTAAGACCAAAGAGATAAATTTATACTATTTCTATCAACCAGGTTGTCGAGAATGTACGCGCGCCGAAATCTTAATGAGTGGCTTAACGAAGCGTTATAATAACATAAAGATATACCAGTACAATTTATTTGAGGACACCAATAAAATCTTTTATGAGGTTCTTGCTGAATTTGAAAAGATACCCGAAAATAGAAGGCTCATTGCACCAACAATCATAATCGGTGCAGACTATTTGATAAAAACCATTAAGTCTGATACCCTCGAATCCTTAATAAAAAAATATCATACAGGGAGTCCGCGCCTTGATACACTTAGAATCGAATTAGGAGAGAAAAATATACTGAAAAGATTCTCAAAATTTTCTATGTTAGGCATTATGGCAGCCGGATTTCTCGACGGTATAAACCCTTGTGCCTTTGCCACAATTGTCTTTTTTGTAACTTATCTACTTTTTCTTGGAAGGCGTCGCCGGGATATAATCTTGATGTCCATCTTTTTTATTGTCGCCGTCTTTATAAGTTATTTTTCTATTGGTATTGGAGTCTATAAGTTACTAAAATTCCTTTCAAGTTTTGACATTGCTGCAAAGATAATATTTTTGGCATTTGGTGTCGGCTCAATTATTTTTGGCATGCTGAGTCTTTATGATTATTATCTGGCACAAAAAGGAAGAACAGCAAGGATGATTTTACAATTGCCGCTCGGCATAAAACAAAAAATCCACAAAGACATTAAAGAAAAAACTTCAGTCGGTGGTATTATAATCGGCTCTATTGTTGCGGGTTTTCTAATTTCATTTTTAGAATTTGGCTGCACCGGTCAGGTCTATTTGCCAACGATTATCTTTATGATTTCCAAAATTGGACTCAAACTGAAACCATTCTTTGCCCTTTTAATATACAATCTTATGTTTGTAATACCATTAATTGTTATCGCGTTATTCGCTATATTATTAACGAAAAAGAATATTGGCAAAGCCCTGGAGGCAAAAATTCCATCGGTTAAATTTTTTACTGCAATTTTATTCTTTGCCCTTGGTGCGGTTTTGCTTCTCTCTTTATGATTTTAAAAAAACAGATTGTAATATTGGTGGTTGCTATCGTATCAATTTTTCTTATTATAAAATTTATCCCTGACGAGAAGAAACGATTGGCAAACGATATTAGAATACTCAAGAAAGCTGTTGAGAACGAAGATAGGAATGGCGTTTTGAAATATTTGGACACGCAATATAAAGACAGAAATAACCTAACCTGTGAAGAATTGAAAGAAATTATCAAAAATTTTTTCAAAGAAGTAGATTCGATAAAGGTCACGATAGCTGATTTAAAAATAAAGATTGATTCAGTAAATACGGCAAAGACAGTTTTTGCAAGTTGCAGTTTAGGGTTACGGGTTTTTGCAAAATATGAACGTGAAAGAGTTCTTGTATTTGGTTCCATAAAGCCAGCATCAGTCCGTGCCTGGTTCAAAAAAGGAGAAGCCAACTACAAACTTTATTATGCAGAATATTAATTCCACCTTGACAATTTACAATTTATCATTATAATATATCATAGTTTAAGGTTTAAGGCTCAATAAATTGATTATTAGAAAGGAGGTTCTATGAGCATAGCCTTGATGATCGCCTCGTTGTGTCTTTTCAGTGCAGATTTTCCAATTTGCACTGCTTCTGATGGCCAATACTATCCATGTGCTATCTTCGCCAACAATCAATATTATGTCTTCTGGGCTGATTACCGCTACTATTCAACGGAAACAATGTATACTCTATTCGGTGCGCGAATTTCGGCAACGGGTACAGTTCTTGACCCCAATGGGAAGGCACTATTTAAACGCCAGGCTGCCTATGAACCAGCTGTAGCATACGATGGTACAAACTTCTTAGTTGCCATTCGGGATAGTTGCTGAAGTGCCGGGAATATTGTCGGAGTGCGTGTCACTCCAAATTGTGATTCGATAAAGTCACTCTATATTTCTTTTGCAACCGGTGTCCAATTTGCCCCTGATATAGCGTTTGGTGGTGGAAATTATATGGCGGTCTGGTCCGATAGCCGGAATACATATTATCAAATTTATGCGGCCCGGATAACACCCGCCGGCGCGGTTCTTGAACCCAATGGCATTTCAGTTGGACCTTTGACATCAACTTACCAGTATTATCCATCAATTGCCTATACAGGAACAAGATTCTTTGTGGTCTGGTCATATTCAAGCCCATACGCCATAACCGGAAGATTTATTAATACGGATGGTTCAATAAGCGATACTTTCCGCATAGCTACCGCCAGTAACTATATCTATAATACCCGTATTGCATATGACGGCACGAATTTCTTTGTTGCATGGGTAGAATATACAGCGTCGGAATACACGGTAAAAGGTCAACGGGTTTCAAATACTGGCCTACCGATTGGCAGTACAATCACTATTGCTTCACCTGTCTACTATTACAACTCGCTTGGTTTACGCTTTGATGGAACAAATTATATCGTTACCTACAGCACGCCAACAATTGTGGTTGCTGATACAGTCTATCAAATCTGGGGTCGGAAATATAATACATCAGGTTCACCGGTTGGTGTTCCATTCAGAATTTCCAACTCCTTATATGACGCCTATTATGGCGATGTTGTTCCTGGTGCTAATAACCGCTACTTGAATGTATGGTGCGAATATCGCACTACATATGATATTTATGGCAATATAGATATTCCAATTGTTGATATTGAAGAGTCGAATAATATGTTACTTCAAAAATTATCTTTGAAGACGAGTGTAGTCACGGATATGATTGAACTCGATGGTCTTGTAGGAAAGGAGATCACCATCTTTGATGTCTTTGGTCGTAAAATTGGCACGACTACAAGCGGTCGTTACGATTGTCATGCACTGGGCAGTGGAATTTATTTCATTCAGACTCCATCTGGCGAACCGCTCAAGTTCATAAAGATCAAATAGCGTGAAGAGACTAAAAGAGCCCTCTGCGCGGGGGCTCTTTTTTTTGTTATTTCTTTCAAGTCCGATGGATCGAATCTGGAATTAATGTTTGAGTTTTGTTGAGGCTCGCGACTAACTATTACTATTTATTGACAATGAATAATTTTGTGGTATAATTGTCATTATGAATTTTAAGCCAGTGCCGAGAGATTTAAATTTTACTGAGCTCGAGCACCAGATACTATCATTCTGGGATGCTAATAATATCTTTGGATTATATAAAATAAAAAATCGTGGCAAGAAGAAGTGGTCATTCCATGATGGTCCAATTACGGCCAATAATCCCATGGGTGTTCACCACGCCTGGGGCAGAACCTACAAAGACATCTTCCAGCGATATAAAACAATGAAGGGATTTGAACAGCGTTATCAAAATGGCTTTGATTGCCAAGGACTATGGGTTGAGGTCGAGGTCGAGCGCGAACTCGAATTCAATTCTAAGCGCGACATTGAGGCATATGGAATTGACCGTTTCGTTGAAAAATGTAAAGAACGGGTCCATAAGTATTCTATGGTGCAGACCGAGCAGTCAGTCAGGCTCGGGATGTGGATGGATTGGGGCGAATGGAAGACCCCAATGGATGACAAGGGCTGGATGAAGAAGAGTCATTCCTATTATACAATGAGCGATGCAAATAATTATACAATCTGGTATTTCCTAAAGAAATGTCATGAACGCGGATTTATTTATGAGGGTGTTGATGTGATGCCCTGGTGTGCACGATGCGGCACCGCCATCAGTGATATGGAGATTGCTACCGAGGGTTATCAAGAGTTGACCCATAAAGCCTTATTTGTTCGCTTTCTAATATATAATAAAAAAGATGAGCCCCCTCGCAATCCGTTAAAGAATGAATATCTACTGGTCTGGACCACTACGCCATGGACACTAACTTCTAATACCGGAGCGGCAGTCCACCCAGAAATGGTTTATGCAAAAGTGAGCAACAATGGGGCAATTTATTACCTGGCAAAGAACCTCTTAAAAGTCTTGGAGGGCACTTATGAAATTATAAGTGAATTCCCAGGTAAAGAATTATTGGGTCTCATCTATGAAGGTCCGTTTGATTACCTGCCAGCACAGAAAGGGATTGTGCACAAAGTAATCCCCTGGGAAGGGGTTAGCGAGACGGAGGGTACGGGCATTGTCCATATTGCACCAGGTTGTGGCAAAGAAGACTTTTTACTCGGAAAAGAATTTGGACTTGGTACAATCGCGCCCCTGGATGAGGCAGGCATTTATATCGAGGGTTTCGACTGGCTTACCAGAAGGGATGTCAAAGAAGTTACGCAGTCAATTATTAATGATTTAAAGAATCGTGGCATATTATACCGAGAAGAAGATTATACGCACCGTTATCCAGTCTGTTGGCGTTGTAATAACGAGCTAATCTTCAGGCTGGTTGATGAATGGTTTATATCTATGCACATACTACGCCATGAAATAGCCGAGGTGGCAAAAAAGGTTGAACGCTGGATACCATCATATGGATTGGCACATGAGTTGGATTGGTTACGGAATATGGCAGACTGGTGTATTTCTAAGAAACGCTTTTGGGGATTAGCATTACCAATCTGGAAATGTGATTGCGGACATATTACAGTTATCGGATCCAGAGATGAACTGAGAGAGAAGGCAGTCTCAGGTTGGGATGAATTTGAAGGGCACTCACCCCATCGGCCCTGGGTTGATAAAATAAAGATTAGGTGTGAAAAATGCGGTGTATTTGTGTCGCGGATTCCTGATGTGGGTAACCCTTGGCTTGACGCTGGCATCGTCCCGTTTTCAACACTCCGTCCGCCCGAAGATATGGACAATCTTTACAATGGTTACCCGTGCGATAAATCTTATTGGCAAGAATGGTTTCCTGCAGATTTCATATCTGAATCTCTACCCGGGCAATTCAGAAATTGGTTTTACGCCATTCTCACGATGAGTACTGTTTTAGAACAGAGACCACCATTCAAAGTACTTCAGGGCTACGCATCGCTACGCGATGAACATGGTGAAGAGATGCATAAGAGCAAAGGCAATGCAATATGGTTTGATGAGGCTGCAGAAAAGATAGGTGCTGAGGTAATGCGTTGGATGTTTGCCAAACATAATCCAATATTAAATTTAAATTTCGGTTATGGCCCAGCAAGCGAGATTAAAAGGACACTACTTACACTATGGAATGTCTATTCATTCTTCATCACCTATGCAAATATTGATAATTTCAATCCGCTGCATAAAAAAATTGAGAAGATTAATCTTAAAAAACTTGACCACTGGATAATTTCACGCGCAAACTCATTAATCAAAAAATGTGATATATTCTATGGAGATTACGATGTTGCGTCAGTTGTGAAGGAGATAGAAAACTTCTTCGACGATCTTTCTAATTGGTATTTACGTAGAAATCGAAGGCGATACTGGAAATCGGAGAATGATGCAGATAAAGAGACTGCTTATTTAGTTCTTTACAATATGCTATTAAATTTAATTAAACTCATTGCGCCAATTTTGCCTTTCTTAACTGAGTATATGTATCAAAATTTTGTTAAAGGCATTGATAAGGATGCGCCGCCAAGTATTCATCTCTGTAATTTTCCATTTTGTGATGAAACCATAATTGATGAAAAACTGGAAAGCGAAATGGCATTAGCAAGGAAGATCGTTTCACTGGGTAGGGCAGCACGAAATAAAATGCAGATTAAAGTGAGACAACCTCTTGAAGAAATAATTATCAGTATCCCTAAGGATGAAGGTGGTTTGGATGCAGACAACATCGAGATTATCCTGGAAGAGTTGAACATAAAAAGGGTAAAGGCAATCGGTGAGAATGCATTGGATGAAGTTTACTTATATAATCTTCATCCTAAATTTGATCGCCTTGGTCCGAGATTAGGCAAATTATTGAATCAGGTCACAAACTGGATAAAGACGATGTCCCGGGAAACGATGAAAGAATTTCTCAAAAATGGAATTATAAATAAAGAGTTTAACGGCACGGTGATAGAAATCACCAGGGATGATGTCGAAGTGAGACAGATTGAACCTGAAGGTTGGGCTGTGATTGTTGAAGACAATCATGGGGTTGCCTTAAATACAAAGATAACCAAAGACTTAGAGTATGAAGGGCTGGCACGGGAATTGGTTCATAAAATCCAGCTCCTGCGCAAGGAGGCAGATTTTAATTTGGTAGATAGAATAAAAATTTATTACAAAACCATCGAAAAACTCAAAAATGCTATCGAAAGAAATCTTGCCTATCTAAAGAGCGAAACCCTTGCCACCGAAGTAATTGATGGCGAGGCTGATGCTGAAATCAAAAGAGAATTTGAGATTAACAACATACCTGTAAAGATTTCATTGCAAAGAATAAAGTAGCTCCTCAAATTACCATAGCACCGGTTAGGGTGCGTTAAACGTTAATAACGGCTGAACAAATTAAACTATTTTTGGACCCTGATTTATCTTACCAATAATACCTTGCCTGTTTCTGCTGTGTCGTTTATCACAATGCGATAGAAATAGATACCTTGTGCAAGTGGGCAATCCCGATCATTGCGAAGATTCCATTTGAGACTGTAATTACCAGGCGCAAAGACATTATGGGTTAAAACCTTTAGCTTCTGCCCCAATGAATTGTAGATTTCAATCTTCAAATTACTCTTCTCATCAAGATTGATTGCGAAGGTCAACTCTTTTTGAGCTGGATTTGGATATACTACAAATTTGCAGTCAGGCATTGCTGCAAAGTGCCCCTCGATATTTGTAGGTGGTCCAACAAGAAATTTGTAGACATGTGGTGGACAATCAACTGGTGATGTGCGTCTTATACTTTGAATATTTCGGGCAACAAGATAATAGTAAACTGTATCATTTCTATGTTGTGGTGGTATGTAGCCCACATAAACACCAGGTGTATCCACAACCGCCGATAGCGGCACTGAAGTAAAGATTGGGGCATTATTTATTTTGTAATCGACCTTTGTTGAATCGGTTATGAGATTGCTTGAGGTAACAATTCTTGCCCGTACCCTATAGGGATTGATGGTATCTGTCGTGTTTGTCAATGGAATATGTCTTATATGCACATATCTTGAACTTGGAACCTGCATTGTAATACAGTGTATTGCACCACCAGAACCTGACATTGAAGAACAGTTAATTCCTACTACTGTATAGCCTGGCATCGCATCTCGATAAATTCTGAGTGCCGTTGTATCCTCTGCTAAACTCCAGGTCGGCACAAGAACTTTCTTATTAGCGATGAGTGAATTGAGATATGTGGGTGGTGCACTTGCAGTTGACCAGGGCATAGGAATACGCACAACCCGATAATTGAAGCCTTCACGATTTTTACAATGACTGATTGAATCGGCACGATTGTCGAGCACTGTATCATTTGCATGACCTGTAGCGTATTCACCGACCATTATCAAGGTGTCATTCAGAATTTTTGTCCAGAGGTCAATATGCCCTGTATACTCGGTGATTATCCTTTTTAAAACAATCAATCTCTCCAGACCATTATAGGCGAGCATTAAAGAATCAATCCGTTGTGGGGTATAAGAGGAATTCTCTTCATATAGCAAGGTCGAGCAGAAACCAGTTCCAAGACCATCAACCATAAAGTTACCACCGGCATGTACTAATGGTGAACCATATACAGGGATTCCCCATGATTGGCCAATCCGCCAGGGAATCGTATCATCAAGCGGTCTTGGACGGTTATATTTGAAATCTACAATCCCTTCGGTATTATCCTGTTTTCGCATAAACCATGGACCGTAATCGCGACTCCAAACTGAATTGTTTGAATAAATATAGAATCTAACACTATCCAAGGGTATACCTCCGCTGGTAAGATAATTTTTAATACTTGTTGTCTCGCTTGCTGATGCTGGAATAATATTTGCCTTGCAACTGCTGACAACTTCTCTAACGATTTCACGGAAGATCGAATTATATGTAGTATTCCATCTCCAGGTAACGAAGACACCCCTTAGCGGTTCAAATTCAGCAGGCGTCTCGACCCAACCACCTGGCGGTGCAGTAACGACGTGGCCTTTCCCTATTTCATTGATGCGCAAACTCTCCTCGGGGGTCATCCATACAGGAAGGATGGTGTTGTCAGCCTGTGCAATCAATAGCACAACACATAGTAATGTTGCCATTATTCCTCCTTCTTCTATTATTAATTTTACCGATAACGTATCGAATGTCAATAGGGCGTTAGAGGCTATAGTTAAGGAAACAGATAAAAGCCTATTGATAGATGTCGGTATTTGGATATAATAAATAGGGCGTATGAATTTATATCAAAGGAGGCTTATGAAGAAGGCCATCTATGCAGGTACCTTCGATCCAATAACCTATGGGCATATAGATGTCATTTCTCGGGCAATAAAAATTTTTGATAAAATAATTATTGCAGTCAGTTGTGGAAAAAAAAATACGCTCTTTAAACATCAAGAGCGAATTACCCTGGTTAAAGGTGTCTTCCGTAAAAATAAAAAAGTTGAGGTAAGAGGATTTTCGTCATTATTGGTGGATTTTGCTCGAGAGATTGGAACTTGCACAATCATTCGAGGTATCAGGGCAGTCTCTGACTTTGATTATGAATTCCAATTGGCACTCATGAACCGGAAATTGCTCTCAGATATTGAAACAATATTCTTAATGCCTTCAGAAAAATATATCTTCATCAGTTCATCATTAGTAAAAGAGATTTCCTCATTGAATGGTGATGTCTCTCAGCTAGTTCCACTGATTGTTGCAAAGGCACTGAGAAAGAAATTCAAACAGGTATAAAGGGTAAACAATTTCATATAACCAAAATGACACTTTGGCATATTTGAAATTAGGATTTGGGGTTTAGAATTTTTTAGTCTGCTACCTCTTCCCTTGGTGCGTAATGTGAAAATTGCATGGTATAGATGCCATGTCCTTGCGTAACCGATCTTAAATCTGTAGCATAGCCGAACGACCTTGCCAAGGCAAGGCTTGCGTTAATGATCTTCTCCTTTTTGTTTGTTTCGATATTTAAAATCTTCCCCTTCCGTGCATTTAAATCATTCAATACATCACCAAGATACATCTCCGGCACAATTATTTCTAAGGACATAATCGGCTCCAGCAAAATTGGCTTGCCCTTCATAAAGGCATCCTTCATTGCCATTTGTGCCGCAATCTTGAATGACAATTCCGATGAGTCAACGGGATGAAAGGCACCGCCAATAACTGTTACCTCAATATTCACAATGGAATAGCCCATAAAGATCCCGGTCTCTACCTGTTCCCTTATTCCTTGTTCAATTGGCGGAATAAACTGTTTTGGGATGACGCCTTCTTTTATTTTATTTTTTATAACCAGACCCTCACCGGTTTGGAGCGGTGCGACTTGTAGTGTCACAACACCGTATTGGCCTCTACCACCGGTTTGTTTAATAAATCTACCCTCGGCAGTTGCTGGTTCAGTAATGGTCTCGCGATAAGAGACCTGGGGTTTACTCACATTGCACTCAACACCAAATTCCCTTTTTATACGGTCAACAATTATCTCAAGGTGCAATTCCCCCATACCTGAGATAATCCGTTGGGATGTCTCTTCGTCAGTTCTGACCTTGAATGTTGGATCTTCAATTTGAAGAAACTTCAGGGTATTATTCAGTCTTGCATCATCCATTTTTGTTTTTGGTTCTAGAGAAACAAATATTACTGGTTCAGGAAATTTAATTGGCTCAAAGGAGATTGGATATTTCTGGGCACATAGTGTATAGCCTGTTTTACATTCCCTCAATCCTGTTACAACACCGATTTCACCAATACCCAACCTTGATGTCTCTTCTTTTTTGTTGGCATGCATAAGAAAGAGTCTACCAACACGATCAATCCTTTCGGGCGGATAGATGAGAACTTTTTCACCGGTCTTTATCTCACCTGAATAGACTCGAATGTAGTATAATAGACCCAGGTGTGGATCGGTCTGGGTTTTGAATAACAATGCTGAAAAAGGTTCATCAACCGATGGTTTTCTTGTTTCTTCTCTATTTGCTTTTGGATTTAATCCTTTGATCGGCAGTAAATCAATCGGTGATGGCAGATAGTTCAAAACAGCATCAATCAGTGGCTGAATGCCTTTATTCTTCAGTGCGGCACCACAAAGCACTGGAACAAAGTGCAGGTTTATCGTTCCTTTACTGATAACCGACCTTATCTTTTCTGTTGATATTGAAATATTCGTAAAGTGGCTTTGAAAAATTTCCTCATCGTATTCAGCGAGGGTCTCAATGATTTCAGCGTGATATTGTCTAGTCAATTCTCTATATTTTTCTGGTATCTCTTGTATTTGATAAGTTGCACCAAGGGACTCTTCTTCCCAATAGATTGCCTTCCCTTCGATAATGTCAATAATACCCTTAAAATTGTCTTCACTTCCAATTGGTATTTGCAAAACCAACGGTCTCAATGTTAATTTTTCATTTATCTGTTTAATCACACGGAAGAAATCTGCTCCGATCCGGTCCATTTTATTAACAAATGCAATACGGGGGACGCGATATTTATCTGCCTGTCTCCAGACCGTCTCGCTCTGCGGCTGAACTCCGCCAACTGCACAGAAAATGGCAATAAGTCCATCGAGAACCTTCATTGACCTTTCTACCTCAATTGTAAAATCTACATGTCCTGGCGTATCGATAATATTTATGCGATAATCTTTCCAGTAGACAGTTGTTGCAGCCGCAGTAATAGTAATGCCACGCTCCCTTTCCTGGGGCATCCAATCCATTGTTGCTGAACCTTCGTCTACTTCGCCAATCTTCCGTATTTTGCCAGTGTAATACAGCATCCGTTCAGTAGCTGTTGTCTTCCCAGCATCAATATGCGCGGCAAGCCCAATATTTCTAATCTTCTTCAAGTCCAGCATAGCCTATTATATACGAATATCATAGATGAGTCAATGAGACATGGAAATATATGGTTAATAGCGATAATTGACAGGTAGGATTTTTTCGGGTTTCTCAACCTTTACCCATTGACCATTCGTTAGGGTATTCGCCGTTCCCTTAAAATTTCAGATTTTATCTCACGTCCATTAGACCGACCGACACCTGTGGGTAGGTTTTTATAAGTTATTATAACGAAACCTTCGCTGCTGTGTGAAGATGAGTTTACATCGATCTTTTCTCCTTTAAGAAACTTTTTCAATTCCCAATCTCTAACTTCCCAATAATTCTTGTTCACTGTTTTTGCAAAAATCTGAACAAAATCGTTATCAGGCTTCAATTCATGATCGTAAAACCTGCCAATCTCCAATCCCTTCCGCTGTGCCTTTATCTCCATGAAAGTAAAGGCTTGTGGTGTAGCAATAAAAAATGTATCATCATTCTGAAAAATTGCGTAGTGCCTAAATTGTTCTGGATCGATACCAAATCTTTTGGAAAGGAATTCTACAACATGGGGTTTGAATTCAATCCTACCGAGATAACCGAAGCGGTCTCGCTGAATCCCCCTCTTTGTTATCTTGGTAATAAAGAATGGCGCAGTATCATTATCCTGGGGCAGTATTCGTGCACAGTTTGCCACCCTTGCATCATAACCCTCGTTCTGCCATTTTGTTATGCCTTGCCTAATTTTAAAATTAGGAATCGTAATTGACATAATCTCTGACTCAGGGAATTTTTTTAGTAGATAATCTATTACACCTTCATTCTCTTCGGGTGCAATTGTGCAGGTTGAATAGACCATTGTTCCACCGGGTCGTAATGCCTTGAAACCAGAGACAATCAACCTTTTTTGAATCCATGCCATTCGTTCAATATTCTTCGTGCCCCAGTGATACAGAACTGCCTTCGATTTTCTGATCGTTCCTTCGGCAGAGCAGGGTGCATCAATCAAGACACGATCAAAATAGTCAGACAAAATTCCGCCAATCTTCTCACCGCGCAGATTTATGACCGCCTCATTCACGAGACCGCACTTTTTTATGTTCTCCAAGAGTCCAATCATTCTTTTCCGATTGAGCTCATTGGCAACGAGTAAGCCTGTATTCCTCATTATCTGTGCGACCTGCGTGGTCTTTGAACCAGGTGCGGCACACAAATCAAGCACAATCTCATTTGGTCTTGGGTCAAGGACGATAACGGGTATCATAGAAGCGACTTCCTGGAGGTAAATTAGACCGAGCATGTGGGTAAAGTCATTGCCCAGTGCAATCTTCTCCTGCATAATGAATCCATCGCTATAAAATGGGAGCGACTTCAATTTGAGGTCTTTTAAAAATAGTAAAATCTGCTCCCTCTTCGCCTTTAATGTATTAATCCTGAACGATTGAGAGAGTGGTTTATTCAAAAATTCAAGAAAGCACTTAAAATCAGGAATTATTGGCGTATATCGAGAAAAAAGTTCCTCAATCTTCATGTTTTATGATTATATAAATTGAAAAAGAGAAGTCAACCCCAATCTCCTAATTTTTATAGATTTATGATGGATAATATTAATGTTATCAAAATAAAGTGGGAATGTCAACAGACAAAAGCAAGCATAAATACACATTGATTACACTTAAAAGATTATTGTTACCATTCTGCCGAAATTGGAAAAATCAGATTGTTAATTTTTTCTTTCTATTTTTGTCGGACTACTTTTTTAGTAAAGATTCTATTCCTGATCTGCAGGCGTAGAAAGTAAACACCACTTGAACATTCCGCAATCGGCAACATAGCAATAATAATAAGAATAAAACACACCGTAAGCCCTGCCTGGTGTATCACAGCGAAGTCAATTGCGTTACCTGGTAAATGTCCTACCGTATAGATTCTGTATTAATCCAATCGTATGTATCAATGCTAATGACTACAATATCATCATAAGTATTGATGCCATAGATAGTGTCAGACTGGTAACAGTAAAATCCTTGCTAGTGCCATTGCCACAGGCATAACCCGCGATGTATAAGTTCCCATCTGCACCATAAACAATAGCTTTTGCCTCATCGGCGCCATTTCCAGAACCACCGTACTTGTAGATCCATCTTTCAATTTGAGCACTGATAAAACTTGCATATAAAAGTATCAGAAAACACAATCGTAAAATATTTAGAACCATCCCCCGGAAGCAAAAAATCAGGCAAATAAAAGCTATGTCATAGAACGGACCGGCGATTTTTACTTGTTAATATAGATGAACTTCTCGATTCGACTGCAATTTGAATTCTCAAGTTTCAAAAAATAAATTCCCGCAGATAAATTCTCAGGGCGCCATTGAATGTGTCTTATACCCTTAATTTCTCCTTCGAATAACTTTTTCATCATGCGGCCCGAGGCATCGTATAGGCTAATGATATTTTTTATTCCCGGTGTAGAGTTGAAGTTGATATAGACCGTACCCTTTGCTGGGTTCGGTGTAACCGTAAGTAAATTTGGGAAGCTTTCGGTTTTGATTTCACTGACATCAACCGTATTTATCAAAACATCGCATATTACCGTATCACCGACAATATGGATATTGCGGACTGTTACATTCGTTGGGCTACCGTAGTTGCTATTGCTTGAAGGATAGCTGAAACGGTCGAAAAGCACATTATTACTATCCCCTGGGTATGGGTCACCCGAGTCGCCAAGCTCGTGGTGATAGTAGTGAGGGTCGGGACGGTATCCCCAGCCGTGGTCAAGGTCGTCGCAGCCATCAGCTTCTTCTAAGTCAACTATATTATGGTATACACCGTAACGCGGGTCGATGTGCCAGATAAGTAAGCCTACACCCGGCAGTGGGGTATCAAATCCGATATTCTGGCGGTTCTCAAGAATGAAAAAGGTATCATTGATAACCCCGTTGCGCCAGACGCGGTAGGCAACCGGATGCGTTTCCAGGTCAAGAACTCGCAGGCCAAAGATATTTGATGTTATTGCCGTATAGTTAAGCCAATTAACTCGCTTCTTGCTCCAGGCATCACAGTGCGATGGGCTCCAGGGCGTATTACCGCCCGCACCCCAGGCACCATAGCCCATGAGACTCCAGTAACCAACACCCCATGTGTTCCTTGAACCATCATAGAGGTCAGGTAGTCCAACCACATGGCCTAATTCGTGGCACATTACGGCGATGCAACATAGTGTAGTATCTAAACTCGGTGTAACCAGATTGATTTCCGGGACATTGGTAGCACCATCAATTATTATACCGTCATTCGTGGTATAATTAAAACTTGGTATTGCGTGTGACCAGCAGTGATTGACATTCCCTGTATCTTCGCCACCGGGCCCGGCATGCACGACAAAGACACCATCTATATGGTTATCATTGTCATAATCATACTGATGAAAATCCACGGTGGCGTCTGCCACCTGCACCGCATCTCGGGCAAGTTGATATCCGGTGCTGAGCATGTAGTTGCCGTCGTAATAATAACTATATGTGCGGTTGGACATCCACCATCGGTTGCCGGTGATTCCACCCCTGACATCCGTTAAGTTATACGAGTTCTCTTTAAAGAAGTCATTAAGACTGCCTTGCCGATATTGACCATAGTAAACATTAGTTGAATAGAACATGCTGTCGTATCTTGCTGGAGTGTGGTCGATAGTATCGGCACGGTTATCAGTAAATTGAATAAGAATAACGCAGGTTTCGATTGATCCACGGCTTAAGTCCTTTGGTTTGTCCAAAGGTTTTCCAACAATACAGGTATGGTATGCGTTGCCAGAAAAACGCGGTGGCATAGCAAAGGCAAATGTTAATACAAATAACATTAATATTGTAAAATATCTGACAATCATAATGCCTCCTTAAGGTAAGTATAATTAATTTATCTTCATTGTCAAGGCTAGTAAGGATCAAAAATCAAGATAAGGGGCACGCTTTGCGTGCCCCTTTTAATTTTTTATCCGTGATTATCTTGGATTCAGGGCTTATCTGAACGAATCTTTATCGCAGAAGTATAACCTTCTCTATCTTCTTATCCCTCTCAGTCTCTAAATGCACAAAATAGACACCAGCAGGAAGTTTGTGACTAGTTTCATCATCGCCAAACCACAGAATTGGTGATTGGTAATTGTTTAAATGGTTAAATAATCTAACCAATCTACCTGTTGCATCATAGATTTTTAAACTGACTACCGACTTTTGTCTACTGTCTACTTTCTTTATTTGGGATTTAGGATTTGCTTGGTTGTCAGGATTTGGGATCTGAAATTTAATGTTCAGTGCATTTCTGAATGGATAGACTTCAAATCCAGAAATCAAATTTTCAGAAGACTGCTCAGTGATGCCGGGTTGTCGCTTGATATAAAACGGTGGTAAAGCGACCGAATCGTAACGACAATTTCCAGTTACAGCAAGCCAGATTTGAATAAATGAATCAGGACCAACACACTTCCAGACATAAAGTTCTAATCCACCAAAAGTAATCATCTCATCTCTGTCCTGCATCTATTGTATCCAAACTATCTAATCTTTTCTTGATTTTTTATTTTATTTAGCCAATATGTATCGGCCTTATCTCTTTCTCTAAATGAATCCCTTTTTGTTTTAATGAGTTTATCAATACTTAACACGGCAATTTTGATGCTTCCTACTTTCTTGATTATCATATCTTGAATTGCGTTGTTATAGTCTATTTGCCACAAAGTTGAGATAAGGTCTATTTCGCTTCTTCCCGCTACCTTTACAGTTTGGTAATTCTTTAGGTCATCGTCCCTTAAGTCTTTTACTTCGGGATTGATATCTTTTATTGCTTCTTTTAACAATTTAATATTCTCTTCGGATGGCTCTATGATAAAGTCGTAATCAACTGTGAACCTCTCTTGGCCAGAAATTTCTTCGATGCCGTGTAATTTACAAGCATAGGCGCCACAAACAACATATTTTACACCATTATCATTAAATCTTTTACATATCTTTAGAAATGCTTCATCTATTTTTTTCATTTCTGACAAGTTCTTCCCAGGCTTCCATAACCCTTTTAAATTCGTCGGTCTGTTTTTCTTTCAAAGATTTAAAGCGATAAATACCGGAAGGGTAGGTTTTTACTCTTAAGCGAATGAACTCAAATCGGTCAATCTCACCTATGTTTTTTCCTTCTTCTAAGCGATGGTTTAATTCCCAATTATTTTGTTCGACAATTGTTTTGAATTTGTATATAAAACCTTTTGCCATCACACCACCTATTTTTTATTTTCTCATAATAAATGTTCGCCACATTCAATTTTTCCGGTATTTGCCTTTTATAATAATTTTTAATTCATCCGTTTTTCATTCCTTTCTCAATAATATTATATGTAACCTATTAATTTTTTCAAGAGGTCGTTTTAAATCAGAGGATATAATGATAGGGGACAGGTATAAACTTTTAAACTTTTTCATCTTATTTCTTTAAAACCTTAATCACTGCCGTTGCAGAAACTTTAAATAGCCGGGCAATCCGAGTCGCAGATAAGCCGTACTTCTCTTCCAAAATCACAAACGCCTTATGCCGAAGCTTCCGCAACACCAAATCACGAGGCTTTAATAATAATTCAGGTTTCACTCTTAACCGCTCACCCAAAACCTTTAACAAATCTTCATCCGGCCATTCAATGTCTTTTTCATCATCAATTGACTCCTCAATCCCTTCAATAAACTTCGCATCCCCGATAATCAAACCCAATGCCTTACGCCAGTTAACCGGGCCATCTTCCACAGCCAACACAAACTCTTGATAACGCTGAGAAGTTGCCCCATCACGACCAAATTGATCAAGAATCACAGCCGGCTTTAAAAAACCCTTTGGCGCTAAACCAAGATACGCCCGATAACTCGTCCAGGGATAATCCTTAGGGTCTTTCACCAACCCAGCTTCTACCGCCTGACGATGAATATAACGCGATAACCATAAACCATAATTATTCGGTTGGACAATTCGATTATTGAACCGCTCGCCAAAAACATGACCAACACGCCGGGCCACACGATTGAAATATTGCGCATATCCCCCATGCAAACTCTTCATAAATTCCGAAATCCTATCAGCAACATCAAACAAAAAAAGATGCACATGCCACTCCATTAAAGCATAAGCAATTACTTCTATCTGGTAATGCAAACTATAATACCCCAAATAATCAAGATATTTGACATAATGCTCATCAGCCTTAAAAACTGGATGCCGATCATTACCCCAGGCATAGATGTGATGATACAATCTTTTACCCTTTAAACGAGATTTCCTTGGCACTATGCCCAATCATACTCAAAAACAATAATATGTCAATAAGAAGAAGTTTAAAAGTTTACACCTGTCCCCCAAAAATCTGTTCTGTTCATCACCGCTTGTTCCGTAGGATGTTAATCGTATGGGATAATCAACCGAAGGTACTGAGGTGGTCTTCTCTTTTGTTATGGATATTTTTAGTTAGTAGAATTTTGTCTAATGTCCAGATCCGACAAATGGGATCCATGGGGAGTCATAAAATAATTATTTATTTTTTCTTAGTACTATAGCACCATTTGGGCATTTGCCAACACATAGACCGCAGCCAAAACATTTATCTTCGTTGAAAACAACTTTGCCATTTGATTTAACCATCGCACCAAAATGACAGCGCTCGGCACAGACGCCGCACGCTTTACATAAAGTTTTATCAACGCGAGCACTATAACCAGAATTTATCAATGAATCTTTCATTCTGTATTGGAACTGGCCGGCAAAAAGAAAACAACAACAAGGGCAGCAACTGCAGATTTTGACCGGTGGATCTTCAGTTCCGGCAACAAGCACGAGTCCCTCTGCATAGGTCTTTTTGAGAATCGAAAGTGCCTGCTGCCGATTCGACTTTCTTGCATAGCCCTCTTTAACTGCCATTTCTCCCCATTTATTTAACCACAGACAACCTTCGAGTGTGTAATTACAGTTTTTCAGCCGTAATCTGCATCCACATTTACCGACAGCAATTAACTTTGATTTTTTTAGAAGTCTTTCTGCAAACCAGAAATTGAGAATTTTGTTCTTGATCTTGATCTCGCGGTTGACGGGGATGACGACACCGCTGCCGCCCGAAGCAAGCAATTTGCTTACCTCTCTTCTGGTTCTACGATTCAGTTTTTTCATAACATCGATATTATAACCGCTTGGGTCGCCTTGTCAACAACTGCCGCAGAACCAGACAGGATTTATCATCGCTGTAATCGAACGAAGTAGATACTTTTCCATGCTTTTGACCCCGTTAGAAAAAGTCTTGGCGTTGCTGGTAATTATTAGAACTGAATGTAGATTCTTTAGATTCTGTCTTATATTGCATCTTCATCATAATCATACTTTCTAACGAGGGCAGGCATGCTTGGGAGGTTCATATTTCCTGAAACCTTTCAAATACTTCCAATCCCTGGCCTTTGATTATTGTCAAGTCTTTTATCACTGCCATCTTATCCTTAATCGCTGCCTGTCCCGTAGGATGCAAATCGTATGGGATAATCGACCGAAAGTATTGAGGTGTTTTTCTTTTTTGTTGAGTTCATTTTTGGCCCCAAATAATCATGATTTTATTTTCTTCAAACTGTCAAGTGTCAAGCACCGTCTCCTGTGTTCCTGTCCGCTTTTAATCTTTGTTGTTTGAAGCCTTAACAACATATTTCTACTCCACCGTTCAAGAAGATCAATGTAATAGAGTGGTCTCTTTGTTCTATCCTCTTCCAGCTCTTTCCAGTCTTTCGCCACAAGAACTACTTCTTTATCATCAGTCTCTTTGAGAATTTTAAGAATATTCTTTTTTCTTGCTACATATTTATTCTCTTTTAGTAGAATCCAAGATTGCAAGGCATAGAAACAGTTTTTGAAAGGATACTTCAAATTATGGACAACTTTACCTAATTCGTGAGGATGTAGGAGATAATGTCGAGCATGATGTAAATTTGCCGATGCAATTACTTTTATACTATCTATAAGGTCAACCGTTTTTGTTTTTTCTATAATGCCATTAAGTGCGCCATGCAAGACCTTGCATCCGTAAAAAAGTCCCACTAAATCGAAGCGAGGCCACACCTGTAACTCAGAAACTGAGAGTAAAGCAGTACTTGCCAGATTTTTTGCGTCTGGCATTGAGGAAATTATATCGCGGAATATATCTAAATCATGTGAATCAATACGGTCTAAAATCACAATAGCGTCAATATCGCTTTCCATTTTGGCTTCTCCTCGTGCCCAACTTCCGTGATGACCTACAAATATTAAACGGTCCCTAAAACCTCGGCGCAATCGCTTAAGAAAATCGCCGAGCCATTTATCTACTTCTGCTTGCTTAATCATAAAATTCTCGGTTTAATCAACATTTTTAATATTAATGTTTTCATTCAGCCCTTGATTTTTCCATCCTTCAAACCCACCTTTTCCTTTATTTTCCTTCCCTGTCTCGAGCGAAGTCGAGAGATTGCTTCTGACTTCTGCATTCTCTCTATTCACTACTTTCTACTCTGATTAATTATATGAGGTTTTTGAGCGAAGTCAATTGAATACTGAAAAGCAGCCTGTCCTTTTTCTGTTCCACTCATCATTTAGAGTTATGGCGGATAAGAAGTGCCTCCTAAAATGACTGTTTATTCGCATTACACCTTAAAAATAAATCAAATATTTTATCTTTATTGCACCAATACGATTTTGGAACTGTAAACTGCCTTCACTATTTTGCCAACGATAATCATTAAAAGCAACGTAAATCCAACTTTTCGGTCGAAAATTCCAAGAAAAAAGAAATCCAATTCGATTGGAAAATATTTGAGTACTATCTATATCGGCACGAGGTGTTGTAAGAACCAGCTCGTTAAAAAAAGAGAAGTTCATATCTTTCGTTAGGGTGAGTTCTACACGTGGTGTAATCTCAGGAGTAATACCACAGATTGTCTTTGTCGTATCCCATTCGACCCATAAATCGGACGAAACCGATACTCTAACCCGCGGCGCAATCGAGTATTCACACCATAACCAGTTAGAACCTTGATAAGCCAGAAACCCACGATTGTAATTATAACCATAATAATAATAACCGCCAAATCCATACTCTATTCGAGCCAGTTCTCGCCAAAACTCTGCTCTAATACCACGGTAGAGATAGTTGGTATCTGCTTCATAATAAGGTCCTGCATATATGTTGCAATAGAAGTCCCATCCATTACGAAAACTCGGCCACATACCAAAATATATAATCTTTGACCAGTCATTTAGTCCCGCTTCCTTAATAATTTTTATACCCGGACCAATACTCCAATCACGCAAAATACCTTTGGGATATGATTTCCAGTAGGCGTTATAAAAATCGAATGTTTTCCTGCCTGACCAGGGAACATAACCAATGTCATTGACATCAAATGAATCAGCCACGATTTCAATATTACTAACAAATGCAAACGATTTCCAGAAAAGCGAATAACCCGAGGCTAATGCCCAGCCATTTTTCCTGTTTCGGTCACTGAATGCGGTTTGTAGAGCAATTTGATTATACCCACGCCGATAAATACCATCTAATCCAAATGCATAGTTGTAATCATCCTTATTGACCATGGTTCCACTGAAAAGAAATCCCAAATCTGAGTTAGTCAGAAATCTCTTTTTTACTCTAAATATGCCAAATCTGCGACTTGGCTCAGTATTTGATGTATCATACTTTAAGGAATCTGTCCACGCCCCCAGCAATCCAAAACTCAAATCTTCAGTCTTTGATGTAAGTTTGAGTCCGCCGATTAATGGAACCAGGTCATTGTTGATAGACTTTCCAATCTTGCGTGTGTAAAAGATTCTTAGTGGTTTAAAATTTGTGCCTGTTCCCATTTGGGAAAAACGGAAGATATCACTGCCTTCAATAAAGAATGGCCTGCGTTCACTGAGATAAATCGGATAACGCGACAAGTTCAAAGTATAAGGGTCGGATTCAATCTGGGCGAAGTCTGGGAAAACAGTTGTATTTAATGTCGTATGAGGAGTAATATCCCATTTAATATTCAGACTGCCGCTCGGTTTTAGTTTAGCCTCTGTGTCATAGTATTTGTCATAACGTACATAACCTTCTGGATAGATTTCAAAATAATATCCAACCGCCCGAGGATTGATGTTCCGCAATACACCATAATACTTTGATATTAAATTGCCTTCCAATAAAGGTACCTCGGTCCAGTAATCAGTCTCTTGCTTTTGAGCAATAAACCGCTCAAAATTGATACCCCATTCATTTAGGTCTTTTTTATAACGAATTGACTTGAAGGGAATTTTAATTTCGATAATATAATAATCATCAAATATTCGGGCGGATTGAAACCAAACACCATCCCAGATTCCATCGCGAGTGCGACCATCGTCAAGAACCATACCATCATCAATTGCGCCACTGATATTAACCGTGAAGTAATAACCAATGGCCTTGCTTCTCATTGGGTCAATATAAAGGGTAATATAATCTTCATTGGCACCCAAACAGACAACGGGTCGTGAGTTGTGGGTGTAGCATTTGAATGCGATATATAAATCGCTTTCATCCTGCAAAAGATGCACTACTGTTTGCTCAGTTGGAGACGATTTTTCATAGGGTCTAGCCTGAATAAATTCACCTGCAGAATCAGCTGCAAACCATGTGTCTTCCATAATGCCATCAATTTTTGGAGCAACGCTTGTGTGCCGTACTTCTACTACTTTTTCCCCGGCACTTAACAAAACTATTAATAAAAATGAAACCACGTTACCTCCTTTTTGTATTTTACCTTAAAGATTGAAATTTATGAAAATTAACCTCAAGATGTAATTATATCTACTTTTGCATTCAGGTCAACTCTGTCTTGCAATTCCTTATTTTCTTATCAGTCTCGAGCATTAGGGCTGGGGTCGTATCTTTTATCATCGTCATCTTATTTCTAATCGGCGCAATCGACCGCTACGCGGTAATGATTGTCACGACTTTTTCCCACAGCTCTGATGTGGTTGAAAAATTCAGTGTCCCGAGGGAGTCGAGGGGTTTTCTTTTTTGTTAGGGTCATTTTTGGACAAATGTGGCAGGACGGTTTGTTCTCAGCAAAAATATGAAAAGTTTAAAAGTTTATACCTGTCCCCCAAATCCAAACTGCTTAATAACTTCTAACGGAGATTCAAAAGTGTAATCATCACTTCGCATCCGAAATGACTCTTTGATAGCCCGACGCCGATTAAAACACCTGGCAATCTCATCAACAAACCCAGCACCACCCAAGACATAACCAAAACGAGTATGCTGTAAGGGTAATTCCCTATCCTTTGCTAACCAATCCGCCAGCAGATGACGAAATTCTTTCCTGCTACCAAAAACCTCCTCCATATAAACATTATCTACAATATCCGAATGCTTGTTAGAGAAATAAAAGGCAATATTCGACCAAGAATAATGATAAGGATCTTTTACAACACCAGCACGAACTGGGTTCAACAATACATAAACGACGGCCATGGATAGATAATTATCCTGCTGAATCAGGGTTGATTTATAACGATCCTGAAACACATAGCCCCGCCCATCCATTCGGCGACGATAGTCTAAACCATGGTACCCATTCACATAACGCATAAAGTCTGCCAGTCTGCCCGATGAGTTCTGCAAAACCAGATGATAATGATTATCCATAAGACAATAAGCAAGTAATCTAATATGATGAATCTTCCGGGCTTCCTGCAAAAGACGCAACAGATACTCTTTGCCCTCGTGCCCAGCCAAAATCGGCTCACCATTTAGCCCCCGACTCATCACATGATGATAGGCACCTTTATATGTAACCCGTGCCCTTCTCATAAACTAATTATAACCAGCCGTGCCAAAAAGTCAACCCCCGTCCCCATTTTCATTTTTGCTATCACATAAGATTATAATCTACAAATTTTATCTGTCAACACAATGTTCTTGCACTTTGGCTCACTATGGTATACGCCATTGCAAACGATGCGTTTAAAATTCCAAAATCGCTTGACCAACTTTTCTTATTTTGAAGCCTAACTTTTTATAGAACCTTTTTGCTGCCAGATTTTTTAGACCAACTATTAGTTCAATTCTCTTAATTGCCAATGCCTTGAATGTCTTTTTAGCAAAATTAATTAAACCAGTTCCTACGCCAGCTATTCGGTAAGGCTTTAACACCCAGATATCGGTAATAAGACCAATCTTACATTTTGTATCATAATTGAAATACCAACTCATTGAAAGTAAACCAACAACTTTATTGTTCAGCAATGCAATCGCAACAGCAAAATCTTTCGTCTGATTAAAGTCAATCAATTTTAGTTTCTTTTTGAAGTCCTTAAAATCGGGAAGATGTAAATATATATCTGGCTCACTTTTAACACAATCAATTTCAAATTTAAGAATTTCAATTTTATCGCTATTTTTTGCCAATTTATATTTTATCTTTAAATTTCTCCTTCGACATAACTTACGGACTTTAACAAATTTGTCTTTTTTATTATCCCATTCATAATATTGCGTCATAAATTATTCTCCAAGTACTGGCATTTCGTCGAAATTTAAAAAATTGGCTTATTATTACAACTTTTTTATCGTAGACTTTCATTTTTCACCTTGAGATTATATCTGTTATTCGTTCCAAAATCAAGGTGCACAAGACCGACTTGCCATATTCTGCGTTCACAGTTGTATCCGCAAAATTCATCAACCTACATACTCGCTGTAGGTTAACAGTTAACGCCTGCCCCTTGCATCCTCGGCATCGCACAGCAGAAAAATATTTATTTAATCACAACAAATTTTTTAATAGCAGTGCTACCTTTTGTGGTCATTTTAAGAAAATAGATGCCTGAAGCAAGGTCTTCGACTTTGGTCAATATTTCTTCAGCTCCATTGATAAAACCGGCGAAGATATTTTTAATTAATCGTCCTTGGATGTCAAAGAGACTTATTTTAACATATCCTGAACAATTTATTGATAGACTTAGCTGTTTGCGCGCCGGATTATTTATTTTAATATGATTGCATAGATAATCGCCTTTAATATTTTCTGTAACATCCGGAATGTTGCCGTAAAATTGATAAATCTGTATACCGCACTCGCGCTCTGCTACATAAATATAATTATTATTAAAAGTTACATCAAACGGCCGACCCGCACCATATCTTTTATTATAATAACCTACCTCTTGCGGATTGGCTGGATTGGATACATTAAAAACCCTTAGACCTTCAAAATAGTCAGCGAGATACGCAAGACTGCCGAATGCCTCAACACCATAAGCATAACCACCTGTCGCATACTGACCAACCTGGTATGGGTTTGATGGATTGCTCACATCGATTATTCTAAAACCAGCATAACCCTCAGCAAGGTATGCGTAATTACCATAAATTGCTACATCCTTTGTAGAACTTAAAGCACTACAATAACCTACCTCATATGGAGATGTCGGATTTGAGATATTTATCACCCTTAAGCCACTAATGCCATCAGCAATGTAAGCATAACTACCGGCAACGGCAACACTATATCCATATCCCGGGGTATCACAATATCCCAATTCAAATGGACTTGAGGGATTAGATATATCAATGATGCGCAAGCCGCCAGACCAGTAGTCAGCGATGAAGGCATAAGGAAATTGTATTGCAACAGCCAAGGCATAACCCGGCGTTTCACAGAAACCTACTTCAATCGGGATTGCTGGATTGGAAACATCAATAACCCGTAGACCTTTCCAATGGTCAGCAACATAGGCATAATTTCCCAAAACTGCAACACCATAGGCACGCCCCGGTGTATCGAAAAAACCGACTTCAACTGGATTTGATAAATTAGAGATATCAATTATCCGTAGACCGGCCCAATAATCGGCAATATAAGCATAATTGCCTGAAACTGCGACACGATATGCATAGTCTGGTGTATCATAATAACCAACTTCCGCAAGACTCAAGGGATTAGAGATATCAACTATCCGCAGACCGGCCCAATAATCAGCAACAAATGCGTAAGAACCATTTACAACAATCGCCTCTGCCTTGTTAATCAAATCGTAGTAACTAACCTCATAAGGCGCTGTTGACACAGAGATATCAATTACCCTTACACCTCCATAATCATCTGCTACATAAGCGTAGAGACTATCTATTGCTACATCAAAAGCCAAACCAAGGGTTATGCAATAACCAACTTCTATTGGATTGGTTGGGTCGGCAATATTGATGATACTTAGGCCACGAAAATAAGCGGCTACATAGGCAAGCGTATCAACAAGGGTTATGCGCACCGCGCCACCACCGATGTAATAATTACCTACTTCTATAGGATTTGTAGGATTCGAGACATCAAAGACAACAAGCCCACCTTGGTCACCATCTCGCCAAAGGGTAAAGGCATAAGGGAAAGCAACTGCAACATCAACAAGCCACATGTCATAAAAACCTACCACATATGGATTTGCTGGATTTGAAATGTCAATAATCCATAATCCTGAATCAGCATCCGCAACATAGGCGTAATTGTCACTTACAGCCACACCAAAGGCATGGCATGGTGTTATATTATGACCTAATCTATATGGGTTTATTTCATTTGAGACATCCCATATTTCAAGACCGGCACTACCACCTGCAATATAAAGGCGCTGGGTTGATGCTTGATAAAAAAGGTCACGCACAAAACCTTTTGTATGAATAGTCTCGGATATTTTTATCGGATTTGATACATCAGATACATCAACAATATAAACCCCAGCACCCGCGCCACAAAAAACAAGATTTCTTGCTGAGTCACAAGCGACTGCATAAGATATACCAAAAGGCCAGTTGCCAACCGACCTTACATTTAGTGAGTCATAAGTCCTACTTGGGCCATGAAAATCTATTTCATTTGGTGATACCATTGAGATTGCATAAATGACTAAGAAAATATTCATAACATTTACTCTATTTTAATAATTTTTTTACTGACGATTTCTTTAGACTCTGAATCTTCAAGTCGAATAAAATAGATACCATCTGGGATTTTGTGACCGAAGTTGTCATCGCCAGACCAGACTATTGAAGTAGGAAGTAGGAAGTAAAAAGTAGGAAGTAAAAAGGATTTGACCAAACGACCGGTTGCATCGTAAATTTTTAACTGCCATCTGCTATCTGCTATCCCCTGCCTCGCTCCGCGAAGCGGGGTGGCCTGCCATCTGATATCAAGACTCTTGCTGAAAGGACTTGGATAAATTTCTAATCTTACCTCTAACTTCTTACTTCTCGCTTCTTCTATTATACCTGTCGGCACATACTTGTAGATTCTTGTTTCATCTAAACCAGAAATGATAATTTCGCCACAGTTATCGCCATCTAAGTCATAAACACAGAGGTTTGAATTTCCAGGCAGGGTTTCAAAGATATAAAAGGAATCATTGTCCACTGCCTTTATAATACAGGCACTCTCACCTACGGCCAAAACAATTTCGGAAATGCCATCGCCATCAACATCACCAGCATCAGAGTAACAGTCCCAAACGCCTAATAAGGGAGCATAAAAAACTTTAATAATCTGGTAGGTGTTATCACTTGTTGCCTCAAAGATAAATGCCCGAAATTCAGTATTGGCAATATATCCCTTTACTACAAACTCAAACTTACCATCCTGGTCTGCATCAGCAACAGAAAAACAGTCTTTATTATTGGGCGCATTGAGCGTATCGAGATTGAGAAAGTTGTAAGTATTATTGGCTGGAGATTCGTAAATAGAAAGATTGTTATACCAACTCAAACCACCAAGTAGAAATTCAATGCTATTATCATTGTCAAAATCTCCAAAGGCAGACCTTGAATGGGAATAACCACCTAAGGTATCTTGATAGACTATGTCATAAAGGTTGTCTCCGACTGACTCATAAATAACAAAATCTACAGAACTTGCAGTACCGATTTTTATAATCTCCAAGAGTCCATCCTGGTCAATATCAAAGGCACTAACAGGAATTATTGCTGCCTGGCCAAGCGTGTCGCGCCACACCTCCTGGGTGGGGCAAGAAAAAGAATCAGGGGATTCAAGGATTGAAATGCCACTAACTGGCGGCATACCAGTAGCAAAAAGGCAGACCATATCAAAAAGACCGTCGGTATCTGTATCAGCAACTACCCAAGGTAATAAACTTCCTTCGTTGTATTCAATGATAATAGTATCTTCTAATTGAAACTGAAAGGGATTTCCAGCTAATTGCTCATAGAAGTAAATTGCCTTGGCATTTGAACCTGCATCCGAAAGAAAGATAATCTCAAAGAGTGAATCGTGGTCGGTATCAGCAATGTTAACACGGCAATCGTGCTGTCCACCATGGGGTAAATAACCCACCTCCTGAAATTCTGCAGAAGCCAGGGTAACAAAAATTATTAATAGTTTTTTTCCCATATTTTTCCTTTAAATTAATGAATTTTTTAATTATATTATAGTAAAAATTATGTAATTGTAAAGAGAATAATCAGAGATTACTGAAAAAGGTTAAATCAGCGTAAATTGTCATGCTTCTTTGAAATTTGTCAACCCCTGATAGTTGAACGCTGCCCTTATTGACCTCTGTCAATCTTCTTTACGTCCCTTATCTATAGGACAAAATGGTTATTCGACCTCTGGT
>Ga0315310_10000071_pt1 | contig 68029 bp, 68 predicted proteins | sample TDP5_MG_FD_203630 | JGI IMG/M metagenome (GOLD analysis project Ga0315310, IMG submission 203630) | Freshwater sediment microbial communities from Lake Towuti, South Sulawesi, Indonesia - TDP5 | ecosystem: Environmental > Aquatic > Freshwater > Lake > Sediment | place: Indonesia: South Sulawesi...
CTGAAAAAGTACTTACCATATTAGCAGAGGAAACACTGAAAGAGACCCTAAATGCCTGCCTACCTTAACCATCCCCGTGTATAAGGATTTAGCGCTTGAATCTCGTTGTCTCACAACGATTGACCGAAAAAACTTAAACCCGATTCCCTGTTTCGCATTGAGAAGTTTCAAGAGGAAGCGTAAACATTACGAAACAAACTGATTTTGTGGCGATTCAGAAGCTATCAAAGAATAAAAGAGGCAACCGCCAAGCTTGAAAGCCCCACCATAGTCGGAGAGGTTTACGACGGAGCCAACAACATCACTTTCTATAAAACACCAGAAGGAGTAATTGTAAAAAACTTTAAGTGAATAAGCGCGCTGTTACACTCTGAATGGTGGCTTAAATGGTTAGCCGAGAAGGAATGAAAGGAGGGCTCTGCCAGATACTTATGAGAATCGGGGCGCTCAAATTCGGGGTCTTCACCCTAACATCTGGCAAGACAAGCCCCTACTACATCGACCTTCGAATTGTCCCCAGTTTCCCCGAAGCGTTTCGGAGGATCTGCGATCTTTATGTGAGGCTCATAACCGAGGATCTGGGGGTCACCAATTTTGACAGAATCGCGGGGATTCCCACAGCGGGCATACCCTTCGCGTCTCTCATCGCCTATCACTTGAAGAAGCCCTTCCTCTATATTCGCCCGCGAGCTCGACTGCACGGAAGAGAGCGGCGAGTGGAGGGTATGATGATGCCCGGCGACCGTGTCTTGTTGGTTGATGATCTCATTACCACTGGGCGGTCCTTGAGTAAGGCTGCGAAGGTCATCAGAGCTGAGGGGGGCGTGGTAACCGACGCCGTTGTGTTGGTGGATCGAGAGGAGGGTGGAAAGGAGAGGTTAGCCAAGGACAACATCACCTTACACTACTTGTTGGAAGCGGGTGAGGCTGCTGAAAAACTCTATGAGATAGGTGCCATCACCGAAGATCAGCTGAAAACCATTTTAAGGCAAGTGAAAGAGAAATAAACCAGATAAGGGTTCGAATTAAAAAGAGCTTAAATATAGTTATTTTTGAAGAAAGAGGCTCAAGTTATTTGTAGTATATCAGCCCTTCATCCTCGAGCCTTTGATGAAGCTTTTCCACCGCTTGATACACGTCCTCCTCACGCTTAGCGCCCGTACAAACCAGTTTCCCACTCGCAAAGAGAAGAATCACCACCTTAGGGTCATCCATCCGATAGATGAGGCCCGGAAACTGCTCAGGCTCGTACATGGTTCTTCCAAGCACATACGCTGACCTTTCCAAGTCGATCATCCCTCCTAGGCTGGCTGAGGCAACGATGTTTTGTATCTTCAGCTCGGGTTTACTGATAATGATGATGCCGCTCTTCTTCAGTTCTTTAATAACCCTCATCACGGCCCTTCTAGCCTCCTTTTCCGACTTGGCCCCTGTGCAAACCATCTTCCCCGAATTGAAGATGAGAGTAGCAGTCTTGGGTCTTTTCAAACGAAAGACGAGGCCCGGAAACTGTTCTGGTCGATACTCGACGCCTGGATAACCTTTCACCACAGCGTTGAGGTCAACCCTCTGCTTTAATGTGGCCGACGCAACCACGTTTTCAATATTCACCGAAGCCTTAATTCTTGGCATTCTTAAACCTCTCTATATAACCCGTAAATTCATAGTAACAAGTTCTTATAAAGGCTTGGTTTCTAGTTTTTGATCTCTCCCTCAGCAGGGGGATATAATCTGCAAATAGAAGGATCAATATCAATATGATGAATAACGCTATTCCTCCCGGGCTTCCCAAGAATATCTTAAGATAGCCAAGAAAAGGAACTCGACTTACAACTCTCCCAATAACATAGTTCTCCGGGACTTCCCAAGGGTCTGAACCAAGATTGTTGTCCCCCTTCGTCTTAAAAAACCAAGATCCCCCTCGGTAGATCTTGTCTACTGTTCTGTGCACAATGAATTCGCTTGGATCAGTTGGCTTACGAAAAACGATAACGTCGCCAGTTTCTGGGGCAGCATTAATCCCAGAGGCGTCTACCACCCCTTGAACCACAAGCAGATCGCCGACTTGCAGGGTGGGAACCATGCTTTCGGAGACTACGGCGTGTAGGGGGAACTCCGTTCTTAAAGCCGTTCTCAAAGCAAGCCAGAAACCACCAACGCAGATCGCAACGATGACTAACAAAATAGCGGTCTTGGTAAACTCACTCTTGAGCAACTCTGATTGCTTCAACAGCTTCACCCACTATGTTTTATTCTATAGTACTCGACGAATTTTGGGAATATGTTTCTTGTTGTATATTTAAAACTTAACGCTTTACTATATAAAAAGGAGGGGGTATGCAAGATGCCCTTGAGTCTACGGGCTAGCCTCGCATTTATCCTTGCATGTTTAAATCTCGATGCCTTCGGCTCCCATCTTTACTTTGCTAACAACCCCTCTGAAGCTTTTCCCGCATGAAGGACACTTGAACATGCCAAGGATCGTGACGGTTATTCGCATCTTCTTATCAGGGAAGGGAGCCATGAGCTCCCACGTTTTGTAGGGATCCTTCACCGCTTCTCCGCAAGAGGGGCAGACCTTTTGTTTTACCTTTTTTCTTGGCATGTGGATCGCCTAGTGGTGTCAGCATCTAAATCTTTCTCTTGCTTAAAACGGCTCTGAAGGGCTTGTTGCATCGGGGGCAATCGAAGATTCCTATCTCCAGCTGAACTCTCTTACCGGTCTTATCCGGACGCCCAGCCATACTCCAGCTTTTCCTCGGAGCAGCAACATCGCCTCCACACTTAGGACACTTAGCCATACATTTACCTCCAACATGATCGTTATCGAAAGGTTATTTGCCTTATGATATTTAAGACTTCAGTTTGACAGACAGGCATCTGTCACGTACAAAAGTTGTTCGCCGCCAAGAGAGGCGAGAACCGCTGGTTGTTAAAGGAGGTTAAGGGGAGGTGCCATCCATCCGCCCGCTTGACGGCAAGGCCTCTCTTTCATGCCGGGTTTATAAAAAATTGTGAATCCCAAATCAGGATTTAAGCTAACAGAAACGCTATCTGTACCAAGCTAGGATCGCCTCGATGGCCTTGTCGCTGTAACCCCGTTTCCTCAGCATCTTCCTAAGGGTTTCCTCCTCCAAGACCATCTGCCCCTTCCACGACGCGGATCTAGAGTAATGAATCTTGTGACTTAATGCTCGTTTTGAGTATATATCAGTTTTCCTTTGCCCAGACCGCCCCGACTATGATAACGGAGGCTATGAGGACCCAGAAGAGGTGGGTGAGGATCTGGACGGCGGACATGGCGATTTCCTCGTACATTTCCATCACGCTTGAAAGGATGTTGAAGAAGGGGGTTATAAGCGATATTTCGGCGAGGCAATAGCTCGAGTTTCGATACGTCGATCTCTCTTGGGCGACCTTCCTGATGAGCTTCTCGTTCGGGATGATGGCGTTCTCGGACAAGCCGTACACTAGGATCAGCTGGTGGAGGTGATGGGCAGACCGCGCTCCTTGGCCAGGTAGCGGATGGCTGCGACCTTCAGGGAGATCGGCCTCTTCCCGTGTATCGTCGGGCTCACCCCTATGGCGTTCAGTGGGTTGTCAGCTTCGAAGCAGAGCCGGACCAAACCCTCAAAAGGTTGGAGCGGCCTTCATAGCTTTCGCCATTCTGGCATCTACGTCGCAATCCGACCGGTCAGCCCTCAGCCTCCCGCGTCGTTGCGTTGATCAGCTCTTGGGGTCCGTTGATGCCGTTCCTCCTTAATATATTTCGAGAGCTGTGGTAGCAACAAAAATATTGAAGCAATAATAAATAGAAAATAGACATTCGAGATGAAGACTAGAATAATGCCTATAAGAGCACTCATAAGACCAGCGATATATACCAAAGCCATTTTTTAATTTTCTTCATTTCAGTTCCCTCTTTTTTGCTTTCCGAAATACCCTAACTTTCAACATTTATTTCCTCTTCTTGCCATTGTCCTATGTCACTCTTTGTGAGATTCAGGAGCTCATTAAAGATGTCTATCATCTCTTGGGTTCCGTTAATGCCGTCTCGCATAACGATTTTTTCCATATCAGATTCGGTGTAATGATAGTCAGGGTCTTTGAACCTTTCTGCTATTTCCATCATACCACACAGATCATCTAGGAGATGTTCATAAGCATCTCCAGATCTGTTGAAAATATCGCTGTATTCCTCCGTTTCAAAAATCGGTTCAGTAGTAGTTTCTTCTGCTAGAATGAAAGGTAGAGTTATGAAAGATAGCGTTATTAGTCCTAAGAGGGAAGATAGGATAATCAATTTTTTCATATCGATTTTACACTTCAATGCTTTTCACCTTAGCTTTTTGTCCTCCGCTTTTACACGCTTAGCTTTATGCAATAGCGCGTAGGCGGCTACACATTCGCCAAAACCTAGTTTTGCCGGATTTTTCATTTAAGAAGTACGAACGAATTGTCTGGTGTTCAATTCTAGTGGACTTGTAAGGACAATTTGTTCTAAAATCTTATAATTTAGATGTTTTCAAACTCTCTTCGTGGTTTGGATGCCGGACAAACTCGATGATTTCCTGTGGTTTCTCGCTGAAAGTGGTGGTTGGTGGAGCCTCAGCGAGGTGGCCGGAGCCATTGGGCTCTCTGAAGAAAGAGTGGAGATGGTCGCCTCCCTCCTCGACGAGTTCGACTTCGTCTCCTTCGACCGCGAAAAAAGGAGGGTGAGGATTCATCCTAGGGTGAGGCAGTTTTACGTGGAGGAACCACAAGAAATTCCCTAACCTTCCTCATACAGGTGAGAAAGTTCCTCCCCTTCTCCGTGGTTTTGTAGATCGTTCCTCTTGGGCTGTCCTCTTGGATGAGAAGACCCCTCTCAAGGAGGAAGGGTGCATATCTTTGGAAGCGTGTGAAGGTGATGTTCGCCCCGTAGACGATGCGGGAGGTGTTCGCTCCCTTAAGGGCTAAGGTGAGGACTTCCTCGACAACCCTCAGCCAGCCCCGATACTTACATGGTGTAGTCATTTTCCAGCTTCTTGAAGAAATCGCGAGGAGACTGACTGGAGCGCGCGCCCCGTACATGTCTGCTCGGCTCCCTCTGCGTTTGGTCACGCTAAGGCCTCACGTAGCTCGTTTGAGCAGAACGTCTTAAAGGGCTTATTTCCAATCGGAAAATATGCTGAAAAAGTAAATATTGTAAGAATTATGGAGCCAACCTAGGCTACGCCTAGACGAGGAGGCACCTAGCCCTCCTCCAAGAGATGGGCCTAGGTGACTTCGTGCATCCAAAGTATTATGAAAAAATGAGAAAAATCCTTGATCCCATCCAAGGCTTCCAATGATTCTCGCGAAGAACGATTTCTGAAACAGCCCTTCGATCCTTAACCTCTTCCCTGCTTACCTCTGTTTTGGCAAAACTTATGGGTTTTCAACTTGATCATTTAAGTACTTGACATCCAATCGCTAACGATCGAGTAATAAGTCTAGAAAGGGCGGGCATGTTTTGGTTCTTATCTCCTTGCGTCTTCTTGTTTTGGCACGTTATCTATCACGCTTCCCCAAGTTCTACCCTGATCTTTCCTTTCAAGGTGATTCTATCTTCAGTGAACTCGGAAGAGTAGGCGTACACCTCCACCCCCTTCACGGCAGCTTCTCGAAGAACCTTCCCAAACTCAGGATCCGTTTCGTCGTTAGGAGAGAACACCCAAGCATTGGTTCTTTGAACAATAAACAGGACGCACGCCCTGTAGCCTTCCTCCTTTGCCTCCATCAAATCCATCACGTGTCTTCTTCCCCTTTCAGTCTTCGCGTCGGGGAACATGGCTCTGCCGTCCTTTACCAGGGTGCATGACTTTACTTCTAGTAGACATTGCTCGAGCTTGTTGGTCAAGAGGAAGTCAAATCGGGTATGCCCATACCCATACTCCGGTCTTATTCTGTCATATTCTGAGAGCTCTTCGATGTCCTTATTTCTTAAGGCTTCAAGAACTAGCTTGTTGGGCACCCTAGAGTCCACGGAAACCATCTGACCGTTATACAGAACTCCGATCAGATCATAAGAGGTTTTTCTGTTCTCTTTTAAGACTTCTCTGAGAATGACCTCACTCCCCAGCGTCAAAAGTTCCAGCATCCTCCCGGGGTTGGGCACAAAACTCGGCAAGGTCCTCTTTCCCACCCTTACAAGAGCTAAGAAGCGGTTCGGTCTCTCTCGAAAAACGCCCCTAACGGTCTTTCCCACGATCGCTATAGAACTAACCATTACCCAGCTTGCCTCCCTTTTATAGAAACCATCATCAGAATTTAGTGTTTGCATCCATTAATATCTGTGTTAGAAACAGTTGTTGGTGGAAATGGCGATAAAGGCCTAATATGATGTTTTAGATTAATCTAAAAACTGAATATAAATGGAGGGGGATCTAATAGACTGGCGTGGAGGGCGTTAATCATGTCTCTTCTTTTAAAGAGGAGTTTGAAGAGTATATGGAATCGGTTCCTAGGTACATACCAGGGTTGAAGTGAGGAGATAAATTGGATGGAATGGTTTTCGTCTCCCTCAATAATTGGCGCTCTTATTGTAGCGCTCTTCATGCAATATTGCCTATCCACCGGACAGCCTTTGTCCTGGTTTTCGGCGTTGCAGAGCGAGGGTTTAGAGAACCGGTTTGTTTAGCCTTGTTGCTTCGTTTGAAAAACGATAATTTAAACCTTACTGAAAAATTGGTGCTCCGGCCGGGATTTGAACACAAATTTACTAGTAAATCTTAATGGCATGCGCGGATGATCTCTTTGACGGCGTCGATTTTGCGGATGCGGATTTTGTGTTTGATGGATAGTCTTACTTGGTCATCAACTCCGACTTACTGTATTGACGTTAACGCTATATCGAACCTTTTAGTTTACTATTTCTGCAGTAGATGGTTATTATGAAGACACTAAGACCTATGAGGACTTTACTCATTTCAACCCACCCCGACGACGTTGCTTACTCTATCGGGGCAACCGTTCTCACCAAATTTTTCTCACGACCTATGATGCTAGTCACAATATTCACAAAAAGTACATATGCACCATTTGCAAAGACTTCAAAAAATTCTAAAAATGTCACTAAACTACGAAGAAGAGAAGACACAAGATTCGCAAAGGCCATAGGAGTCACGTTACATCGATTTGATTTTCCCGATACGACGCTTAGAGGTTACCCAGACTTGGAATCAATCTTTTACGTGCCTAGAGGAGATTTAGACCCTGTTTTTCCAAGCGTTTTTAATGCGCTTAAAGAATTTTTTTCGCTTTTTCCAAATGCAAAAATTGTTGCTCCCTTAGGAGTAGGTAATCATGTGGACCATTTGATAGTTTCCGAGATTTGCGTGAAAATCGGCAAGGAGCAAGAGAGAGAATTGGTTTTTTTCGAAGACCTCCCTTATTCGGGGTGGTATTCATTAGAAGAAGTAGAAAATAGGATAAAGCTATTGAACCTCCATCTCCATCCAAAAACCTTAGATGTTACAAAGTTATTTCCAGTCAAACTGAAAAATTTGAATCTTTATAGTTCACAAGTAGGCAAAAAAGAGCTAGATGCAGTGGAACTGCATGCCAGAAGATTAAGGCTTAGAAGTGGCATGTTTGCCGAGCGACTATGGGTGAGCACGAGTCGCCATATGAATAGAGCATTAAGAAAAAACAGTAAGATGCAGGAAACGGCAAAATGATATGTGGTGGGACTTGATCCGGCGCTTCGCCATAATTGAGGCTTGCCTTCTACATTAACCACTACTGGATGCTCAAGGGAACTCGTCCTGAGAATCATTTTTCAGCAATATTTCGGCTTCCCTCGAATCGATCGGAAAGGACAGTTTCCGAAACCGGCAAGGCACATAACCGAGATAAGCGATGGCCAACCGCCCGCTCTAAAATTTATATCTAGTATTAGAACCTTATAGTTGAGAGAGCATGAAAAACAAGAGAAAGGTTAGTTTGAATAGTTTTCTATACATCTTAGATGGTGTCGAAACGCCGATTGCTTGGGATTCAAGAACTGGAAAGTCATGTGCTTATCGTCATAAATTTGGAAAGGGAAATGCTACCTTAATTGGTTTTAAGATTCAATATTTTTCGAGTTTCCATGATTTTCATAGGCGCTTCATTCGACACGTGTTAAATCTCGATGATGTAGAACGGTCCGCTTACGCAGAAAACATGGATCTGTTAGTGATAGAGAGGAGAGGTAAAGGTTACTCCTATCTCTTTGTTCTTAACCCAATCGGGCTGCCAACGAAAAGTAAAGTATCATTTATAGACCCATCAAACGGCAAGCGAAAAACCATACCAAAGTTCCTGAATGGCATTGAGCTGAAAAATAGGGGTGGATTAATTTTAGCGATTAACTTTCCAATCGTGAGGACTAACGCTATTATTTCTCACACAACTTCTATGATACAAGAGGTCGAGGAAAAAAGCCGGTTCCTTTGCCCTAACACTTTATGATCAGGAAGGCACTTTCGGAGAAACCGCAATACAGTTGCCGCAGGAGCCAAGCGGAGTTGAAGTAGAAGAAGGAACAAAGACTGAGGAAAAGTGGATAGAAGTTGAGAAGAGGCTATATGTAATCTATAGACATGGCATTAAACCAGCAGAGCTTAGGGTTACACTTTAATTTACTTAAGGCTACAAGAATTTAAGTAAGATTTCCTAAGAACAAGGTCAATACGCATGTTAAATAAAGATCGGGCTATTAAGGTCCTTAGCTTAGACTGCTTGTTGATCATTGCAGCTTTTGGTGTCTATCCTTTCCTTCCAATTTATTACGAAAGGTGTGGGGTTACTTTAGCGCAGATAGGAATTGTTACGGCAACTTCGGCGGTAGTCGGAGTTTTTGCTAAAAGTGCATGGGGCTCTTTTTCAGATAGTGCGGGACGAAGAAAACCTTTCATAGTGTTAGGATGTACAGTATTTGCTTCGACTATGATTGCATATACATTAATTTCTTCTTTTGAGACGTTTCTCATTCTAGTTGTACTTAGCTCCCTTTTAGCTCCCGATCCGTTAGCGTTATTGGCTGCATCCGTCTTCGAAATGGCTAGTCCTGAAGTGAAAGCTACGATGTATGCACGCTATCGTATCTGGGGGACTGTTGGATGGATTATTACAACGCTCTTTGTGGGCAAGCTGATCTCTGCATATGGAATAAAAGCAGCGTTTTATCTAGCAGCTATGCTTTTCTTATTTGCAATACTTAACTCTTTAAGGATAGTAGAATCAAAGAAGCACCAGACTCTAACTGAAGGACGGAGCTCTGTAAATCTGATCAAAGAACTCGTTAAAGAACGCAGACTCCTCGCTTTTCTACTTGTTCTAACGCTTCTATGCATAACATTTAGCATGACTTCTGTCTTCTTACCCCTCTATCTCGATTTTTTGGGGGCTTCGCCAGAGCTCATAGGTATCACCTTTACCGCTCCTGCAATATTGGAAATTCCTATAATGCTTTATGCTGGAAGGCTATCCGACAAGGTCGGAAGAAAGCCCTTAATTGTTCTGGGTTCCGCTGTGGCGAGTTTACGTTACTTCCTTTATACAACAACTTTGAATCCCCTCATGATTTTGCCGATCCACTCATTAGAAGCATTGAGCTATGCTCCAGCAGATGTAGCTTCTACTACCTTAATCTCTGACATTTTGTCATTAAAAAAACAGGGCATCGGACAAACCCTGTATGCAATTGGGGTATGGGGCGTGGCCGGTACCATAGGTCCTTTGGTCGGCGGTATTATATCGGACATGATCGGACCACATGCGATGTTTTACGTAGCTTCCTTGCTAGCAATCGCCTCTACATTACTTTTTATGGTAGCAATTAAGGAAAGAAATAGTTAGGTAAGCTAGAATAGCGTTTCGATCAACGAGGTTCTATTCCAATTTCTAATCTGAACGTAAAGAATGTTGACTATCAGAATAATAGTGCGCTCTAAGTCAGGCTATGTGACGGCTTTTTCTGTTCTTTTATCTAGTTAATGTGTATTCTGTCTATGTTGAATTTAATCCAAGCTTTCTTGCCGGGATAAACCTCAAATGTTGGTGAAATTCTTGCCTTAACTAATTCGTCTCCCAATTTTAAGTCCACGATGGTTTCAGATCCTAGGGGCTCTACAGCAGGCATCTGCTCTTTATATATTAGTATATCTTCCGGCCTTACGCCCAATGTTAATTCAGGACTTGTTGCATAATCTTTTATATTTTTTCCAAGATGATCGGGGACCTTAAGCGTAAAAACGTTGAAAACCAGAAAGGACTTTTCTTCTTCAAAAGTACAGTCCATAAAATTCATTGACGGGCTACCGACAAAACCAGCGACGAATAGTCGGCTGGGTCATCATACAGTTTAGAGGGAGCCCCTAGATACGACAATATCGAAAATTTTGTGCCGCTCTATCATAATTTTCGATAAGAATTGAAATCAAATTTTAATCTTAGTATTGGTGTGCTTTAAGAATTCTATCAATTCTTGTTTGCGAGGCATGGCCGTTATTGCTCCTCGTTTTGTTACTACCATCGCTCCAATAGCATTCGCCACAGTAACGCATTTCTCTAACGCCCAACCTTCGCACAACCCTACAAGTAGCCCAGCGTTCCACCCGTCACCTGCCCCTGTGGTGTCAATGACTTTAACCTTGAAAGCAGGCGCTCGGACTGTTCTTCCGTCCTTACTCATTATGAAGGACCCTTTGTCGCCGAGCTTGATTCCAACGATTCCAATACCGTATCTTAATGCCTTTCCGGCTACTTTGTCTGTTTCAGTCGTTCCAAATATAAATTTAGCTTCCTCCTTGGAAAAGGTAGCTATGTCCGAGAGCCTTAGTACTCGACGGTATGTTTGCAGTAGAGTTTTCACAGAGTTCCAGACATCGACCCTCAATGTTGGATCAAAGGATACCCTAACTCCAGTTTTTCTGGCATGGCTGATCGCTTCAAAAATGGCTTCTCTACATGGATTTTGCGAAAGGGCGAATCCAGAAACATGAAGAATGCACGCCTTGGCTATATAGTCAGGATCGATATCATCGGGACTGAGTGCGCTATCTGCAGTTTCGACCGTCCAAGGCTTTCGATAAAAGAGAAAAGTCCGCTCTCCAGATGTCGGCTCGTTAGCAACAAAACTTATCGTGGTGCGCCTACCCTTTTTAACCTTAACCTGCGAAACGTCCACTTTGTTTCGCTTAAGTTCTTCTATCAAAAATTGGCCAAATGGGTCGTCTCCAACAGCTGCTATTGCTCCAGCGCTTACGCCCAGCCTTGAGACTCCAACGATCGTATTCATAGGCGCCCCGCCGAAGCATTTCTCAAATGCTGGCGCTTCTGTATATGGTCCAGGCTTTGTGGATACAAAATCGATAAGTATTTCTCCTATAGCAATCACTCGCGGATCCATCAACACTACCCTAGCAACTTCCTTCTATGAAAAAATTGGTTTAGATGAATTACTTTGGTGCAGCTTTCACTGGAGCAGCTGTTTTTGCATCCGCGAAAATTGTAACTGTGTTTTTGGGATCAGGGTGTTCCTGAACGTATGTTACTGGGCGATCAAGTGTTGGTGGGTGCATGCAAGCAATTCTAAAGCTAGTCTGTTGCCAGCTTCCACCATCGCAATAAAGCTCTATCGTCTTTGCCTCCAAGATAGGTTTCATTCCGAGGGTCACTGCCTTAGGTGGTAGTCCATAAGGATTTCCACCGATTCCACAGACACTATTAATTACAAAGGTATCCGAGTTTAGGTCGATAACTCTAGTTTTGGAATTTTTGAATTCTTCTGGCGTTAATCCAGTATAATATGTGTTTACGGGTTCGTTGAATGCTATGTGTCCGTGGTATCCGATTCCGCCATAGGCTGTGTCTATGCCTCCTAGCTCCTCAATTTTTTCGTCAATAGCATCGGGGTTAAACGGATCTGGAAACGAGACATGCTCTTTTGGGATTTTAATCTTTTCTTTCAGGAGGTTAAAGAGATTTCTTTTCATGAACCCTTTAAAGCTCATTGGATGGTCTTCAGGCACGGGTCTTCCCTGCCAATTTAAGTATTCATCCATGTTGAAAGTCCAGACGCTCTTCCAACTAATCCTCTCCTTGTTTGAGATGTCCGCAAGAATTGGATATTGAGGCGTAGGTCCAACGGGCAATACTAATTTTGTTGATTTGCCAGTCTCATTATTCGTTTTTATCTTATCTGCAATTGACCTTGCAAATACCTTGTATAGCGTGTTTGTGTCAGGTAATATTACTACCCTCACTGGGCTCCAGTCATCTATTTCCTCTGCTGGCATTGAAAGCAGTTTTCCCATATCATCCGCCTTGAGTGTTACCTTTTCCACAATTCCTTCAAATCTCGGCACGTCCATCCCCCTCCATTTAATTTCTTATTTTTCGCACAACAGGTATAAAGCCTGTTTATTATAAAAATTAATTGTTTGTCGCCTTTTTACAGCGTCTTAAAGTCAATAAAATGCACGAATCGAAGTGTTGAAAGGAAAAAATCTTTTCTAAGAAGGCTATGTCGTTAATCAAAATTAACTTCGAGGAAGTGATCGAACGCTTAGGAACGTTAAGAAGACTTGAAAACAGATACGCGATCTAGCCTTCAGTCGTTAACAGCCTTAATTGTTTGGAGCAAAACTCCTTGAGTTTAGGCAATGTGGGATGCTCCCCAACGGGACTCAAAATGTAGTAGGCGGCGACAGCGTTTGCAAAGGTCAGCCTGCAGGAGTCTGGAAGACCTAAAGCGTCGCCGAAGACATTTCCGGCATTCCAAGCGTCCCCAGCTCCGGTAGCCCTTAGAACAGGAACCTTAAAAGTAGGTACAATGACTTCGGTTTTTTGGGTGAACGATCCTGTAAAGGTTGTGGTATGGAGGTCAACTCGAGCTGAAAGATTCTTCGCCAAAATTCTTGCACACTCCTTTGCTAATTCATCAAGCTTTAACGTTTCCCGAAGGCTCTTCACTTCTTCGCCCAGTTGAGAGGCGTACCAAACAGCCTCGTTCTCATTGACGCTGAAGATATCAACCAGATTCCCTAAGAGAACTCTTTTTACAAGCCTCGGAACATCCTCTTTCTTCGGACTTGGATCCGAGGTATCATAATACGTTTTTCCCTTCCCCCCCTCCTTAACATGGCTGAAAATCCCTTCAGCGAGCTCGGTTCCCGAACGCCGAGTTGAAGCCCAATGGAACAGGCATACATAGTCGGCTTCCCGCAGGAGCTGAAAATCCTCGGAAGTGAGATGATCTAAACTGAAATCGGGCAGGGATCCGAGATCGCTCATCATCACATTCACCTTTTCACCTTGATAGGTGAGCTCAAAGGCGGTGGTGATCGCCATCGTACCACGAGTTTTCACGTGAGAGAGATCCACACCAAAGGGATCCAGATAAAACTTGAGCAGATGAAGCCCGAGCGGACTCGTATTAATAATTGGATACACTTTGGCGCCCAAGGCAGCTAGAGCAGCAGCGGTGTTCGCTGCATTTCCACCTCCTCTCAACTCCATCTGCTTAATTCCATGAACGCTACCCCCTTTGCGTTCCGCAACCTCAGCAATAACCTTAGAAAAATGCTCAAGATCACCTTCATACGTTATTAAGCGATCTAGGAAAAAGTCAGGCATAACCACTGCACTAAACTCCCTTAGCTTCAACCGTTCCAAGAAATGGAGCAGCTGCTCCACGTATTGAGAAAGCACTGCCCACACCTCTATCATTCAGAGTTACTTGATATTAATGTACTTTAAACAGAATTTAAAACGTTTCTTGTCATTTATTTAGCTCTTAGTACTTTGTTTTAACTTTACATTAAATATGCGACCGATAGAAAAAAGGGGGAGATAACGGGGACATTGTAATGCATTGAGAAAAGGGCAATTCCCAGACTTCTTAGCGCGCGCAGGTTTCTTATAGAAAAAGATTGCTTTTCAATGAACTACTTTGGTGCCGCTCTCCGCTCGCAATCCTTAAATAGAGACAATCGAAAGTTAATTCGTCGAAAAAAGGAGGTTAAAGAGGAGGTAAATAAATGAAGGGAAAGAAATGTGTCACTTTGCTCAGTGTTTCAGTGTTGCTGGCAAGTCTGATGGCAATTGGTGTGGGCAGCGTCCAAGCCCAAGAATTCCCGAGGGAACAGACAATGGTTCTGGGTGGCGACGAATCGTACTGTGGTTTAGGCTTCAATCCCTACAACCGCCCCTATACCACAAACAGAGCTATAGCCCTAACATATATGTCACTGTTTTGGTACAGTTGGGCCGATGGTGAGTTGAAGCCGTGGTTAGCCGAAAGCTATGAGTGGTCCGAGGATGGATCAACGTTTATAATCAATCTCCGTCCGGAAGCTAGATGGCGTGACGGTACACCGGTAACTGCCGAGGATGTCGTATTCTGCTTTGAAACACTTGACAAGTATGGCAACTTTCCTATAGAGCCTACGATAATAGAATCAATAACAGCTACTGATACATATACCGTTAACGTTAATCTCGTGGCTGGCCAAGAGTTTAGTAACAGGGTGTTATTCAACCTCCCGGATATGCCAATTTTTGCTAAAGCAAGATGGGAACCGCTCCTAGCGGAGTATGGAGACGGGATTACAGGATATTTGAACGAGGACCTTGAAGAGATAGACGGCTCGGGCCCGTATCTGCCAATTCTTTCAGAGCCTCATAGAGTAGTGTATGAGAGAGTCGATGATTGGTGGGGCAACGAGATATTAGGCCAGCCGGCACCGAAATACGTTATGTTGTTAGACCATGCGACCAATGATCTGGAGCAAAGAGCCTTCGATGAGGGGACACTGGACTGGACCGACAGTTTCATGAGCGGATCCTATCGCTACGTCATGACCCACGACGATGTAGTATGCTGGAATAAGTTGGATCCCGACGGAAAGGTCTTCAATTCAGCTGGTGCCATATACATGGTTCCGAACATGGCGAGCACAGAGCATCCCGAACTCGCTCAGCCTTGGCTAAGACAGGCTGTGGCGTATGCGATCGACTTGGATCGAATAATTTTGGTCGCTCAAGAAGGACTTGTCATGAAGGCTTCCCCATCATTCATTACACCCACAGGACCTGGGGCAGATGAATACATTGATCACGACTTAATAAAAGAAACATACGGGGCGGAATACATCCCACATGATCCACAGAAGGCGATAGAGATTTTACAGGATCACTGCACGGGAAGCGTTGAGGAAGGCTGGACTTGGGAAGGGCACCCAATAGGTCCATGGCAGATAAACAGTGTTGCGGGCTGGAGCGATGTCAACTTAATGTGCGAGCTGATAAGCGAACAGCTTCGGAAGATCGGAATAGAAATGGAAGTGAACCTCATTGATTGGGACCTCTATGTGGACCGCATGACGTCAATGAACTTCGATTGGCTGGACTTTACTTTGTTGGACACAGCACCGTCGCCTACGTATCCGATTAACGGATTAGACGTGTTGTTCAGAGGGGACCCAGGGCAATGGGTGAACTTGGTCGATTACACCCAATCCCCGAACTACGAGGAAGTCAATGACTTGATCCTGAAGATGTGGAGCTTGCCAATCGGAAGCCCCGAGTCAATAGCAGTGGCCAAGCAGATACAGGCGTTGGTCGTCCCAGAACTTCCGTACATACCGCTCTACGTCCAAGTCCCGTGGAGCAGATATCACACAACCTACTGGGTTGGATGGCCAACCATTGACAACCCAGGTCCAGGACAGGGAGCTAGCTGGTGGGAGCAAATCATTCCGCATGTAATATTCAGGCTCCAACCAGCACCGAAACCGACGCCAACTATTACGCCAACTATTACGACAACTGTTCCGGCACCGACTACGCTCGTTACGACAATTCCGGCTCCGCCACCGCCAGCCGAAGTGCCATCTTGGGCTTGGGTGAGCGTTGGAGTTGCGGTCATTGCCATCATAGCAGTTGTGGCTTTGGCCTTGACACGGAGAAGGAAGTAGAAAAGTGAGGGGAAAACAATCCCCTCCTCTTTTATTTTTTGTTTTTTATTCAATTTTATAGATTAGGGTCGAACATAAACGTTTAGTTCAAAAGTTGTTCATCATCATCGGAGCCATAACTCCAAGTTACTTTTCTCATGCATGGAACGCCAATGCTCTCTGTTTTAAAATCACAAATTTCCCAGTTTTTGCCTTTCCCTTCCTCTCGATCCTCCCCATGTTTCCAAAGTTAAAAATTGGGACTTTGTCAAAATGCATCACCTGAAGTTTTTCTATTTGGAAAGAATTAGATGGGTGAAACGGGCCGAAAAACGCAATTAGGCGGTGTGCACTCCTTCTTATCTTAAATAATCCGATATCATCTCCCTTGAAATCCTTAAACCTCAAACTTTTAGGCACGTACATCACCGTTGCTCCATCTACCTGTTTTGAGTAGTCGCAATCTGGCATGATCCTGTGCGGCTCTCAGAGCCTTTTATAGTCTGAAGGAAACAAGCTACTGATCTGTTCAAGCCAAATGCCGCATCAATGATAGGGTTTCCCCTTTCTTATGCGTCGAATGGTTTCGTCATTTTCCTTGGCGATTATTGGAAAAACCAACTTGACCATCAGACTCCTTCGAACTTCAGGATCGTTTGCCGCTCCATCGGTTACCTAGACCATAAACAAGCGCTTTCCCTGTCTGAGGAAGTATCTACGGTGAAACACATACATTTCATCATGTTGGTGGGAAGCCCGAAAATAATATTTTTTTGCGGTCTATTTTATCATCTGTTCAGCGGTTCGCCCGACTGATTGTTTACGAAATAAATTTTCGGTTTAGTCTTACAATTCCCACCTTTCATGAAGAGGTGGCACGCTCGCAACTAAATTTCTTGTGTACGGATGTTTTGGGTGGAAGATAACTTTCTTGACTGGGCCCTCCTCGACTATTTCTCCGTTTTTCATTATCGCTATTCTATCGCCGATGAAGTACGCCTGTGAGAGATCGTGCGTTATAAATAATACTGACATTTTCTCCACTTCCTTCAATCGCAAGAGTTCGTTCAGGACGGCGACGCGAGTTGACGCGTCTATCATGCTTGTACACTCATCGGCCACCAATAGATTTGGACGGATGATCAAGGATCTCGCAATGAGTAACCGCTGCATCTGACCTCCACTCAGTTGATGGGGATATCTCCCGAGGATTTCATCCGGATTCATCTCGATTGTTTGGAGAACAGAGCTAATGATCTTCTTTCTCTCCTCCTTGGAAGGGGAATTTTCAAGCAGGTCAAATGCGTCGTTTAGAGGTTTATCGACGTTATAAAAGAAGTTAAACGACGAATAGGGATCCTGAAAGACAGCCTGCACTTTTCTCCAGTAGGCTCGTTTATCATACGAAAAAGCATCCTTGTCGTCCAAGAATATCTCGCCGCTGGTTGGTTTAATCAGTCTCAGAATTATATTACCCACGGTGGTCTTACCGCTACCACTTTCACCCACAAGGCAAAACACCTCACTTCTTTTGATGTCAAATGATACATTTTTTGCCCCTACTATTTCAGTGGTCCGGACATAGCCCGAGGTGTATATCTTTGTTAAATTTTTGACCTTCAAAAGCGTATCTTTCTTCTTCATTTCGATCTACCTCTGCTGTAAAGCCAACACCTAACAACTCTATCCTTTTTCTTAATCTCTGGGGGTTCCCTATAGGTGCATATCTTCATACATTTTTCACATCGGGGATGAAATCTGCATCCAGGTGGGGGGTTTCTTAGATCGGGAACTACTCCCCCTATACTGGATAACGATTTATCCTTCGTTTCCGGTTCGAGGGGCAACAGAGAATCCATCAGCGCTCGCGTATAGGGATGAAGAGGCCTATTTATTACATCGTCCGCCTTTCCCTCTTCCACGAATGTTCCAGCGTACATGATCACAATCCGATCGCAAAGTTGGTTCAAAGCAGCCAAATCATGAGATATACATACAAGGCTTTTTATTATCCCCTTTCTCTGTATATCTATCATCAGTTCTATCATTCGTCTCTGCGAGGTCACGTCAAGGGCCGAGGTTGGTTCATCCGTAATCAAAAGTTTCGGGCTCGCCATCGTTGATATCGCTATAATAGCTCTTTGCATCATGCCTCCACTGAGTTCGTGTGGATAAACGTCGAGCACGCGTGCATCTAGACCCAACTTCTCGAAATGCTCGGCTGCTATTTTGCTGGCCTCATCGACGGAGTGTTTCCGACCCGTACGCTCTTTTAACATGTCCGCAATGAACTCCCTAACCCTTCTTACCGGATTTAGAGAATTTAACATGGCTTGAGGTACGTAAGACAGACGTTCGCATTTGACCTCTTTTCTCAACGTTTCTGGGGGGATCTTCCAGATATTGAAACCATCCGCTATAACGTCACCACCTTCATAATGCAATAGAGGCGTTGTGGTACCCGTAATAAGCTGTGCGAAGCTGGATTTTCCACAACCCGATTCACCGGCAATACCGACTCTCTCGCCCTCACCGACGTTAAGTGAAACACTATCCACTGCATGGACGACGCCAAACGTGCCCCGGTAGTAGCCTTTGAGGTCTTTTACCACGAGGAGATTTTTATTCATCTCTTTCCCACACCCTTCTCTGAAATCACCCTGTCCGCACCTTGGGGTTCAGTACATCATCGATAACCGCGGTAATCATGACGAGAGTCCCGGTGAGTATTACTAAAATGAGCCCCGGGGGAACGAAGTACCACCATATTCCTTGCGGAATGGCCTCCCAACTAATAGCCCATTGAAGCATCTTCCCCAACGTGAAACCTATAGTAGGCCCCAAACCTATCACACTTATACCCGCTTCCACCACTATAGCTGAGCCTATACCTATAATAAACACCAAAAAAACGTATGCCAACATATTCGGCAAAATCTCTTTCACCACTATTGAAAGATCGCTTTTTCCCGAAATTCGAGCTAGATCCACGAATTTTCTCTCCCTCAAACTCAGAATTTGGGATCTTATACTTCTCGCCATCCAAGGCCAAGAGAATAGTCCTATTAATATCCCGACTACAACCAAACTTCTGCCCTCAAGAAGTGCGGCTATGATTATCAAAATAACTAGCTCAGGGAGAACCAGAAATATATTTGTAACAAGATTTGCTCCTTCGTCTACTAATCCTCTTTTATACGCAAGGAACCCTCCTATTAAAATTGCAATTATCAGTGAGGATAACCCAGCGATAATGCCCACCCAAAGTGAGTCACGAATCGCTACACACAGTTGGGCAAAAATGTCTCTGCCAGCCATGTCGGTGCCCAATAAAAATTTAAACGACGGAGGTTCATATCTGCCACCTGCCCCTTCTGATGGGTCTCGGGTAACAAATGGACCTATGACTCCAAGCATGACGATGCCAATGACGATAACCGAACAGCTTTGGAATTTCCGATTTTTCGCGAGTAGTTCCATTCTGCTAGGCACGGCTAACCACCCACATAGCCCGTTCTAATACGGGGGTCTATGAATCCGTAAATTATATCCATCAAAAAGTTGCCGATCAACACCAAAAGCACGGTGAACACGAAAACGGCTTGCATCAGTGGATAATCTATGGCTGTTACGGCCTGATACATTACAGTTCCCAGTCCAGGCCACCCAAAAACATATTCCACTATCATGGTTTGCCCTATAAGGGTGCTGAGAATTATCGGAAGTCCAGTGACTTGGGGCAGAATAGCGTTTTTCTGCGCATACTTTCTTAATTTACTTTCCCTAAAGCCCATCTGCTTGGAGTAATATATGTAATCCGATTGCTTTTCGTAAATCGTCATCGCCCTCATCCCCGTACACCAGTTGCCTATACCTGTAATGAAGAGGGAAAGGAATGGCAGGACATAATGATGCCCCACATCTAGGAGAAATCTAGGGCTCAAAGAAGGTTTCAAAAGTGGAGAAAACGCCCCGGAACTAGGAAACAATCTTAAGCTAACCGCAAGAGCGTACACCAAAATCAGCCCAAACCAATAATAGGGCGCCGAATTCAGGTACACCGCGATGGTATAAAGGGCATGGACAAACTTATTTTTGGAAAATGCGGCCTTGGCCCCGAGATAATTGTTGCCGACTATGAATGAGAGTATCCACGCGGGAATAATAAGGACCAACGTCCAAACCAAAGCGTATCCAATTAAGGGCCCTATACTATTTGGGTAATACGCAATTGAGGTCCCGAAATCCAGGGTTAGAACTCTCTTCCAAAAGAGACCGTACTGATCAATAAGGGGCCTGTCTAACCCAAATAATTTAGTATATCTCTCACGCATAGCTTCTAATCTAGCAGTCATACCTGGCCTTGCCGCTATCCGAGCCATCATCATATCCACAGGATTTGAGGGCATAAAATAAGGAAGAATGAACAGGAGGGTAAACGAAAGGAAAATCGCAATGAATAAGAAAGCCAGTTTCTTACAAAAAAATCTGGTAAATGGATGGGTTAATATATGAGTTATCCTTCGAAATGCAATATTTTCCATCTTTCTCTGAAATATTTCTCCCTTTGGTTTATTTATTTCTTATGTATTTAATGTTATCTTATTTTGAAAATATGAAAGAGTGAATCGGAATTGTATTGACTGTGGTTGCTGGCCGTAGGGGGCGCTGATCACGTTCATGCCATCATGCCGACCTCCACCGGTACATGGTATCCAAATCTGGGCTAGGATTTTCTGAGCCACCACTCGTACGCATTTTGATATATCTCTGGTGTACATAAGGATCGTTTGAGACAACACACTTGTTGCATTGCTCTTAAATAAATGGAAAACCCATTGGTAAATGGGGTTCAAGAAATGTCGGGTGAGAAGATAGTATTCCTTGGAGGTGGAAGTCCTTTCATCCCCTCCTTGATTTATGCAATTCTGGAGAACAAGGAAACCCTCGATGGAAGTGAGATCTGCCTGATGGACATAGACCCCAGTCGTCTCCCCACATTGACCAGGCTCGGGGAGGAATTATCAAGGAGGGCTGAGACGGATATGAAGTTCACTTCAACAACCGATCCCAAAGAGGCCCTTGAGGGCGCGACATTCGCCATGCCTGCGTATAGGATCGGCGGGTTACAACACATGAAGTACGACATCGAAATTCCAACTAAGTATGGTATATGCGGTGATGAGACCGCCGGGCCGGGCGGAACTTTCATGGCCCAATGCACTATCCCGGCCACCCTCGAGTACTGCAGGATGATAGAGGACCTATGTCCCGACGCCTGGGTCATCAGTTATGTAAATCCTGCGAATTTCGTAGCCGATGCGGTCCGACGGGAAACCAATGTCAAGTTCATCTCAATATGTGACTGCTTTGCAGGATTTTCTATGAGCCTCCTTCCAAGATTGCTCAACATGCCCCCCTTCGAGAGACGTTACTGTATCAATGAAGATATAAGACCGCGTGCCATAGGAGTAAACCACTTAACCTGGCTAATAGATCTGCAGGTCAACGGAGAGGACGGTTATACCCGGCTGAGGGAACTGCTCGGGAAGCGTAAGGGAAAGGTGGCTCACGATCGGCCCCTGAACCTTCGGGTGAGGCTCCTCAAAGCATATGGATACGTGAATGTCTGTCCAGATCACGTCCGCGTGTACTGGGACTACGATCAGTTCCTGAAGGAGAGAAAGGAAAGGGGAGGGGCCTCGGAGGAATCAGTATTGGGGTGGTCTGAATCTCGCTGGAAATTCGTTGAGGAGCTATTAGCTGGAGCCGAATACCACCAACACCCCGATGAATACTGCTTCGAGTTATCTCATGCGAGGCAAGCCATAGGCATACTCGTTAGCATAGTTGCCGACGAAGGGAGGGAGTGGGGTGGCATCAATTTCCCAAACAGGGGGGCCATCACGAACCTCCATAAAGGTTCTATAGTGGAGGGTCACTGTATAGTGGACAAACGGGGATTAACACCTATAGCTATGGGAGACCTGCCCAAGCCCTTCTTGGGGTTAACACAACACATCATAAACTGGCAGGAGCTGACTGTGGACGCCGCACTAAGCGGCGACAAGGATGTGCTGTACCAGGCACTCCTCGCGTGTCCCTATGTCCACGACATGAATGCCGCAAAGGCTATAATGAATGAACTTCTGGAGGCTCACACCAAGTACATGCCGCAATTCAAGAAAGAGGGTTCATGAGAATTGAAGGGTCAGCAACTATAGAATTATTTCCCTAAGGGTCACCCTTTTCCTCGCTCCGGCGCGCGCGCTATAAAACTAATCATTACCCAACTTGCCTCCCCCTTCATAGAAACCATCATCAGAGTTTAGTATTTATATCCTTCATATCTGTGTTAGAAACCAGTTGGTGGTGAAAATGGAAGAGAAAGGCCCTCGGATTACCCTAATGACCTCAACAAACTGTCGTCATGAAATTGAGGGGTGATTTGTTAATGGATAAATGGGAATGCACGGCGTGTGGGTACATTTACGACCCTGAAAGGGGAGACCCAGACAGCGGTGTCGAGTCGGGAACCCCCTTCAAGGAGCTTCCCGACGACTGGGGGTGTCCCCTATGCGGCGTCCCTAAGAACATGTTTAAGAAAATAAGCAATTGAAACCACAAAAGGCAACGAATTTCTATGACTGAATGAAACTTAAGAGTTAGTGGTTGCTGTTTTACTATACTAACCCAGCCAAAAAAGTCAGTTAGAGAATTTAGTTTACATAAAAAGAGGAAATGGTCAGCGATCGCGGCGACGGCGAACCTCCGGCAATTCCCGCTGGATTTGTTCGCAATAAGGACGATCCTGCTCTTGATTTTTGTTCGCGGCGAAGCAGACCACGCATTCGGATTTGGTCGCGCGCTGGTCTTTTACCGCACAATCGAACGATATTTTTCCTGCCTCCACGAGTTAGGCCTGATGTAAAACCTAATCACTCTCTTGATCGTCGCTGGCATATATCCATGTTTCCTTAATTTTTTGCCGTAGGCGCCATTTTACGATAGGATCCAGAAGCCAATCAAACCCGCTTTTACCTTCCTCCTAACGATAAACCCGTTTTCAATAAGTTCAAAGGTTACCGACACCTTTCGCCCTGTATCCTTGCCGAATTTAGGCACGCCTAAGTGTTCCGCCAATTTTTCGTTGATGTACAGAAAGCCGTATTTATTGATGAATACGGCTCATCGACTTTAACCCGTGGATCCTTGCGCTTCTTTGGCTTAAGCGTCTTATCCTGCGTTGAGTCGTAAACGATTTTTTCAGGCATTTTTTCTATCCCTCCTTTAGGTTTCAACAAAGGAAATAAGCCTAAACTCTATTTGAAGGCCAGTAAGAACCGCCTTGTATTGGTCTGTCAGTCGGCCGGCGTCTACCGCAAACGCCCTTGGTCCAGCCACCAAGCGTACATGTCAAAGGAAGAGTTCAACAATCGCGTCGATAAGGCATCACTTAAAAAACTGGCCAAGATGCTCCGCATCCTCAGCTTCCTAACACAAACAAAAGTCTACCTATTCTGGAAAAAACATCAGTCTCAGCGCGCGGAAGCCGGTAGTATTCAAGTCCTGAGAAATATCATCAACTCATAAGCAGATGTCTTTAGTGAACTTAAGTAGTGGAAAATATTTAAACCTCTATATCGCAAATGAAGTATCAAAATTGGAGTGGAGAATGTGCCTACTTTCTCCGTGAATATGAAGCACACCGTTGAATCGTGTCCTATGTTCAACCCTGACATGAAGAAGAGGTTCAAGGAGGTTATCGGCAAGAGAGAAGAAGCTGCTAAAAAGCATGGAATTAAGGTCTTGAGCGCATGGACTTCCACGCTGGATCACCTAATCTTCTACATAGTTGAGGCTCCTTCCCAAAAGGCTGTGGAGGACTACTTTATAGAAATAGGCTTTGTCTTCTGGAACAATGTTGAAATCCGGCTGGTCAAGCTCGTCGAAGGAAAGTCAAGTAGAACTATACAACAGCGTGCGTCCTAACCCCATTTTTTCATTAACTCCCTCACTTCCAGTTAAACCAATATTAAACAATGGTTGAGAGAGTGACGAATTTGCTTTTCAGACATCGCTTCGCTATCTAAGTCCACGCGTGAGCCCTACGCTTCTTTAACCGTGACCCTCTCCACTTCCTTCATCCATGGAATCCTCGCTGGTTCTCTTGAGAGCTCCTCCATGATCTCCCTCTCGATCTCCTCGTTTGGCTTTTCGGCGCTCTCCTCCACCAGAGAAACCACAATCACGACTTTTTTGCCCATTGTGTTCATCACCCTTAGTAAAATGAGGCGATTTTCTTTAAATAGAATTGGATAATGCCCATGTGAACATTTGAAGCCGATTTAATGAAGATTCACATGTGGATTTAAGGAATTTCTCTAAGTCTACTCATGCTTCAAAGCCTATTTTCATGGATCGATCGTCTGTCTAGGTATGGGTTGAAGCGTTGGGACGTGACGCATGGGATTCGGCGCATAAACAAGAGGCTCAAGAAGGAGCTAGGAAAGTCGATGGCTGAGAAGAGGGGGTATCGCTGGGCCCTAACCAGCTTCGTCCGAGAGGTTTGGGAAGGAAAATGATGACCTATTCCATACGCGTGAAGTGCGCCAACTGCATACACTTGTTCTACTGAGACAAGATTCCAACTCGTGTGAAATCTTTGACAAAACCCTGAACAAAATCTGATATATCATAAAGGCGAACCTTATAAAGAACCCTCTGAAGTCTTTCATTCAAACAATCTTGCTGAGAAAATCTTTTATACAAGAAAAGCTAACTTTGGTTAGCGAAAAGGTTTGGACCTATGAAAAACTACTCAACGACATCAACGATTAATTCTCTGACACTCTACCGCTATCGCTATTTCTTTTATCTGTAGGCCCAGTTAGCTAAAACGAATTTTTGCGTCTATTTCAGCTTTCTGGGCTTCTGGGGGTTATTATGGTTATGAAAGAATTTAATGTGGAACGCCGCAAGCGGATTGTAATCAAATACGGAGGAGCCAGCCTAGCAGATCACGAGCGTATATTAAGGGCTGTTACCGCGGTGGCCAAAGAAGCTAGAGAGGGTACACAGATCGCCGTGACAGTTTCAGCCATGGGAAAAACAACCGACATGCTTCTCAACGCAGCCAAAAACGCCTCCAACGGAAAAATTGGAAAAAGAGAACTGGATGAAATTCTGGCAATGGGTGAGAGAACAAGCATCAGAATCTTCTCTGTAGCCTTAAAAGCGAAGGGAGTAGAATCCCGTTACTTCGACCCATTAGATCCTGATTGGCCTATAATAACGGACGACGTTTTCTCCAATGCAAACCCGATTCTTGAGAAGTGCGAGGAAAGAATTCGGCAATACGTGCTTCCCCTCGTTGAAAAGGGAATTGTACCAGTTATTGCAGGTTTCGTAGGCAGAACGCTTGACGAAGAAATAACTACGTTTGGACGGGGTGGAAGCGACACAACGGCCTTCATTTTAGCGAAAGCCCTTGGGGCAGATGAACTTATCTTGGTTACCGACGCCGAAGGAATAATGTCAGCTGATCCGAAAATCATTAGTAAGCCTAAAACTCTCCGAGACGTTGACGTAAATACTCTAGTTGGACTGGCAGATTCGGGTACAAAATTCATTCACAGAAAGGCTTTAAGATATTTGGATCCATCAGTAAGGGTTAGGGTAATCAGCCATGCCTACGGCGACCTCAACGCAGAGGGCACCGTAATTAAGGGAGCTTTATCAACAGAACTAGACGTAGCCTTAGCAAATCGATCCCCCGCAACCTCAATTACGGTGGTTGGCCGCGGCGTTTCCGAAAAATCCGAAATTATGAAGGAATTAGCTGAAAGGGTTAGGTCCCATGCCCCTCTATTGGGATTGTCTCTGAATTACGACTCAATAATTTTGTACGTATCAGGAGAGGGAGACTCTAAATCACTTCTTGAGGAGATCCATGAAACAATTCTAAAACATGAGGAAACTATTGCGATGTCGGTTAGAAAAAACCTAGCCTTTCTCAAGGTTAAGGGCGTCGGCTTAGAGGAAACCCCGGGCATCATAGGAAAAATATCAGGGACTTTACGGTTGAATGACATAAACATTTTCGGCTTGCTGACAATCACATCCAGCATCCTTCTTTTTGTGGACTGGAACGAAAAGGAAAGGGTTCTAAAACTGGTTAAGGATGCTTTGCAAGGTGATTAAGATGATGAAAGCAGCAGTTTTGGGCGCAACGGGTTCTGTTGGCCAAATTTTCGTCCAGTTGCTAGACGGACATCCATGGTTCGAAACCTCAGTTGTGGCAGCTTCCGAAAGAAGCGCTGGACAGAAATACTCCGAGGTAGCTAAATGGAGACTGCCCACCCCGATTCCTAAGGGAGTTGCTGAACTAGAAGTCGCATCCATAGAACCGGAGGCTGTTAAGGATATTGACGTGGTGTTCTCAGCCTTACCCGCCGAGATAGCCGGCAAAACAGAGGAGGACTTCGCCAAAGCCGGATACGTTGTGGTGAGCAACGCTTCCGCCCACAGGATGGACCCAGATGTCCCCCTACTGAATCCGGAAGTAAACTGTGACCACGTTTGCCTCATCGACGAGCAACGTAAGAGAAGAAAATGGAGCGGAGCCATCGTCACGAATCCAAACTGCAGCACCACTGTTTTGACTCTTCCTCTAAAACCAATCTACGACGAATTTGGCATCAACAAAGTCGTGGTTTCCACGATGCAGGCGCTTTCAGGCGCTGGATATCCAGGCGTTGCCTCTCTCGACATCGTAGACAACGTTATTCCCTTCATAAGAAAGGAGGAAGAAAAGCTGCAAACCGAAACACTAAAGATTTTGGGCTCCTCCTCGAAGCCAGCCGACTTCAAGATTTCAGCCAGTTGCCACAGAGTTCCAACGTTGGACGGGCATATGGAAGCGGTTTTCGTAGAGTTGAAGCGTGAGGAAGACCCCGATTCTATCATAACCGCAATGGAAAACTTTGTTGGAGAGCCCCAGAAACTTAGGCTCCCAACGGCGCCGGAGAAACCTGTTGTGGTTAGGCGTGAGGAAGACAGGCCGCAAACTAGACTGAATAGAATGGAGGGGGGCGGCATGAGCGTTGTGGTGGGCAGAGTTAGGAAGGACCCTGCTCTAGGGGGAGTGAAGTTCATCGCTTTAGGACACAACACCATAAGAGGGGCTGCTGGCTGCGGCATTCTAAATGCAGAGTATTTGAAAGTAAAAAAATACATCTAGGAGGTGAAATGGTTTGGAACCCGGCAAAGAAAGAAGGTTAAAAAGGATTTTCCGCAACGACCAACGAACCGTTATAGTCCCCATGGACCACGGCGTCACAGTTGGTCCAGTTAAAGGACTTGTAAAAATGCAAGAAATCATCGACAAACTGCTACAGGGAGGAGTTGACGCCGTAATAGTCCATAGAGGCGTAGCGAAACACGTTGACACCGGAAACGCTGGTCTAATCGTCCACCTATCCGGTAGCACAAAGCTTGGTCCTGACCCCGACAACAAAGTTCAAGTTTGTTCTGTAGAAGAAGCCGTGAGAATAGGTGCAGACGCCGTTTCCGTTCATATTAATGTCGGCGCTGAACAAGAGGATAAGATGCTTGCAAAACTGGGCGGGGTCGCTGACGACTGTGATAGATACGGCATACCCCTGCTGGCCATGATGTATCCAAGGGGTCCGAAGATACAAAATGAGCATGCTGTAGATGTGGTGGCGCATGCTGCCCGACTGGGCGCAGAGCTTGGAGCCGACATAGTTAAGACAAACTACACAGGCAGCGTCGACACCTTCAAAGAAGTTGTTCGTGGCTGTTATGTTCCCGTCATAATAGCTGGTGGTCCAAAAGTAGAAACCGTCCGAGAGGTTTTGCAGATGGTGCACGACTCAATAAAGGTGGGCGGCGCCGGACTATCCATTGGCAGAAACGTGTTTCAACACGAAAACCCCACCCTGATGGTTAGGGCTCTCTCAGCCATTGTGCATGATGACACCTCAGTAGGGGAATCTTTAAAAATTCTTGGTGAACCCAAGTGAAGGAATTCTGGATCGAAATCGACGAATCCATTTCTGAAAACGTGAAAAATGACCTGCTGAAATCGGTGGTCCAGCTTTGCGACGCCGTAATGGTTAGCGCGAAAGATCTGGAAAACGCCAAGAAAACTGGAGCCAAAATAGCGGCCAGTTCAGGCGAATGCGACATCAATCTACTAGAAGCCTTCGATGAGGATAGATTGAAGGAGTTAAAAGGAAGGGGCGAAGCTGTTGCCGTGAAATTGACAATAAGAGGAAGGGAAGACCAGGAGACCGCTATCAAAGCAGCTGAACTTTCACCCGACTACATAACCATCCGCTGCCAGGAATGGAAGGTCATACCCTTGGAGAACCTTATTGCAAGGACGCGGGGAAGAAGCAAGCTACTTGCAGAGGTTTCGAGCGCTGAAGAAGCGAAACTTGCTCTGGAAACTCTTGAACTGGGAGCCGATGGCGTTGTCTTGAAAACCTCAAACCCCGATGAACTTACGAAAACGGCGGCTCTTGTCAAGGAAAAGGTTCCAAGAATTGACCTTGTGGCTGCTAAAGTCGTTGGACTGAAGCAGATTGGAACAGGGGCTAGAGTGTGCGTTGACACCTGCGACCTCATGGGCCCAGGTGAAGGAATTCTTGCGGGCTGCCAATCCGCTGGTCTGTTCCTTGTTCAGGCAGAGGTCCACGAGAGTCCGTATGTTGAAACTCGTCCCTTCAGAGTTAACGCGGGACCCATTTCACTGTACACGCTTTCTTCGCCCACCCAAACAAGATATCTGTCAGAGCTGAGGACAGGAGACGAAATTCTCATCGTTGATAGGGAGGGAAAAGCGCGGTCAACCAACGTGGCGAGGGTGAAAATCGAGTGGAGACCCATGGTCCTCGTCGAAGCAGAACATGAAGGAAAGAGGATAAAGACCATAGTTCAAAATGCTGAAACAATAAGGCTCGTAACCACGGAAGGGTCGAAGTCGATTGCTGAACTAAAAATAGGCGATGAAGTTTTGGCCCACGTAGCAGAGGGGGGCCGACACTTTGGAACTTTGGTGAAGGAAGAAAAAGTGATAGAGCGTTGACCATCAAAATCTGCGTCTCGGTTCCCCCTCGAACAGTTTCCGAGGCTCTGGACCTTATCCAAAAGGCTGAGAGTCAACGGGCGGATTTTATTGAAGTTAGACTAGACGGTCTTAACAAGCATAACCAACTAGTCGACATCGCAAATTGTAGCAATACCCCCCTCATCGCCACAAATAGATCAACAAAGTGTCAGGGCAAATTTTCGGGAAGCGAAGCTCAACGCAAAAAAATATTGCTTGAGGCTGCGGAAAAGGGCTTTGACTACGTTGACGTAGAGTTGTCAACACCCAAGCTGAAGGGAATCATCAACAACTTGTGTGAGATTGGCGTAAAACCAGTAATATCGTTCCACGACTTCGACGAAACTCCAAGTACGTCGCAATTAAATGGAATTCTTAAAAGGCAAATTGAGAGGGGAGCTGACGTTTGCAAAATAGTAACCACCGCCAAACTCGTTGAGGACAACCTCACTGTACTAAACTTCGTGTCAAAAGTCTGCAAAACCGCTAGAATAGTATGCTTTTCCATGGGGGAACTCGGCAAGCCCTCAAGGCTTCTGTCTCCGGTTTTCGGCGGCTTTTTCACGATAGCAGCTCTAGAGGACGAGAGAAAAACGGCGCCTGGACAGCTCACTATTCAAGAAATGAGAATGACATACAAGGCTTTGGGGCTAATATAGAATGGAGATTTCCGGAAGAACAAGGGTTTGCGGCATCATCGGAGACCCAATAGAGCACTCGTTGAGCCCCATAATGCATAACGCCGCCTTTCAAGAGTTAAACCTCGATTTCATCTACGTAGCTTTCAGAGTCAAAAAGAACGAGTTGAGGGAGGCTATCCATGGTGCAAGAAGCTTAGACGTTCATGGATTAAACGTGACCATGCCCCACAAAAACGCCGTAATGAAATATCTAGATAAAATAAACCCGACGGCAAGGTCGATCGACGCAGTGAACACCATTCTAAACGACAAAGGGAAACTGATAGGTTATAACACCGACGGAGCCGGCGCATTAAAAGCCTTAAAGGAAAACGGCGTACGTCTAGACGGAAAAAGGCTGCTTTTACTCGGAGCAGGAGGCGCAGGAAAGGCCATAGCCTTCTACATGGCGCAAGAGGTGAAAGAACTCAAAATCCTTAACAGAACCACCCAAAAGGCAAAGGAATTAGCACAACTTTTACGCAAAGAATTTGACAAAAGAATAGATGGAAACTCGCTTTCAGCTGAAATAATAAAAGAAGAACTGGAAGATGCGGACATATTAATCAACGCGACTTCTGTTGGCATGCGCCCAGACGTTAACCGAAGTCTAGTTGATCTAAGCTGGCTGAGACCTGACTTGTGCGTGATGGACATAGTCTACAATCCTATAGAAACCAAACTTGCAAAAGACGCCAGGTTGACGGGAGCCAAAGTGGTCTCCAGCATCGAAATGCTCGTCTATCAAGGAGCCGCCTCCTTTGAAATCTGGACCAATCATCAGGCTCCAGTCAAAGTGATGAAAGAGGCTGTTTTGAACAAACTTTCGGGGTTGGGTGCTCACCGTTGAGGGGAAAAGCTGAAGCAGTATCCCACGGAGCAGCCACAATCATAAACGCCATAGCCACTGGTAAGGGAGCGGCCATTGGAGTAGACTTATGGACAAAGGCTAGAGTTCAACTAACCGATAAAGTTGGAGTTATCGAAGGCAAAATTGTGTCAGACCCAAGAGAGGACCCGATTTTGATTAAGAAGACGGTGAGAAGAGTTCTCAAGCACTTCAATCTTGAGGGAAGGTTTGGAGCCAAAGTTGAAACATGGTCAAATATCCCCATCGCAAGAGGCTTGAAAAGCAGTAGCGCCGCGGGAAACGCCATAGCCTTAGCCACCATTGCCGCTTTAAACAAAAATCTAGACGACTTAACCATAGTGAACCTCGGTGTAGACGGGGCGATCGACGCGAGGGTTACAATAACGGGTGCCTTCGACGACGCTTGTGCCTCCTACTTCGGAGGAATTGTGATCACGGACAATATGAAAAGGAGAATGGTTAAACGCCTTGAAATAGCTGAGAGCCTAACAGTCTTGTTCCAGGTTCCAGCAAAGAAGATTTACACGGTTGGTTCCGACGTACATCGAATGAAAGGAATGGCGTCCCTAGTTAAAATAGCCTACAAAGAGGCTTTGAAAGGAAACCATTGGGCGGCCCTAACCTTAAACGGTTTAATATACTCTTCAGCATTAGGATACGACCCGTCTGTAGCTGTGGATGCTTTACTGGCAGGGGCCCTAGCCGCAGGATTGTCTGGCACAGGTCCCGCGGTCACCGCTATAGTCCCTGACGAGAAAAAAGACCTTGTGAAAGACGCTTGGCAAGCCTATGAAGGAGACATCCTCGAAACACGAATTAACCACATGAAAGCTAAAGTGGTAGGGTAATCAGTTGACGGACGTTGTCATTAAGAGAAGTGAACATTTAGAAGGAGAGGTTTACGCCCCCTCATCTAAAGCCTACACGCACAGGATGCTGATAGCCGCATTACTATCAAGAGGGACCTCAAAAATATCAAATCCTCTGGTCTCAGATGACACCAAAGCAACACTGGAAGCAATAAAAGCCTTCGGAGCAGAAGCAGAACTGCAAAAGAATTATTGGACGATTAGAGGGGTAGATGCGCTTAGAACGCCTAGGGGTCCTATAAACTGTGGAGAGTCTGGAGCCACCCTCCGTTTCATGATTCCCGTTGCTGCCCTTGCCCCAGGGCCTTCGGTCTTCACCTTCGGGTCATCCCTTGAGAGGAGACCCATAGCTCCCCTTCTCCAGAGTCTAAAACAACTGGGAACAGAATCTAGCCTCCGGACGGAAGAAGGAAGTTCCCTTGTTAGAATCCAGGGGGGCGGGCTAAGGGGAGGCAAAACTTCAGTAAGGGGAGATATAAGTTCCCAGTTCATCTCCGGATTACTATTTGCCTGTCCAAAGGCGAAGGGGGACACTGAAATCTCCATCACCACGCCCCTGCAGTCTAAAAACTACGTTCAAATGACCATGGAAGTTCTCAATAAACATGACATTAGAATATTCACATCAGACAACTTCACACAACTGGAAATTCCTTCCAACCAAAACTACAATCCGCGCAACCATGAAGTCCCAGGAGACTTCTCGTCAGCAGCCTTCCTTTTGGCCGCTGCAGCAATTACATCATCAAAGTTGAAAGTGAAGAATCTTGATTACCATACAACTCAAGGAGATAAAGCGATATTAGACATATTAAAGGAAGTGGGTTCAAAGGTTCAGGTTAGCGACGATTGCGTACAAGTCAAAGGGGAACAACTCAACGCCATAGAACTCGATGCGAAGGACATACCCGATTTAGTTCCAGTCTGCACCGTTCTTGCATGCTACTCAAGAGGGACCTCAAAAATATACAATGCGGAGAGGCTTAGGTACAAGGAGTCTGATAGGCTTTCCTCCCTTCACGCTGAATTAAAGAAAATGGGTGCAGAAATTATGGCGAAGGAAGACGGTTTAATTATAACGGGACCATGCAAGATGCATGGAACAACGATTGACCCCTACAATGATCATAGAATTGCGATGGCTTGCGCCGTTGCGGCTCTAGCCGCTAGTGGGGAAACGAAAATTCAAAATTCTGAATGCGTCAGCAAATCTTATCCAAGGTTCTTTGATGATTTACGTTTCTTAGGAGCGAATATTGTTGGGAGCTAATTCTGTAGGGAAAGAATTTGTCATGACCTGTTTCGGAGAGAGCCACGGCAAATGCGTAGGAGTCATCATAGACGGCTGTCCTGCTGGTCTTCCACTCTCTGAAAAGGACATACAGAAAGAATTAGACAAAAGGATTCCACCTCAACCAGAAATAGTTTCCGCAAGGAGGGAAAAAGATGTCGTTGAAATTTTGTCCGGAATCTTTAACGGTTATACAACCGGCGCCCCAATCTGCATCCTGGTGTGGAATAAGAACGTCGTTTCCGGTGAGTACGACCTAGTAGAAGATATTCCCAGACCAGGACACGCTGACTATCCTGCCCAAATCAAATATGGAAGTTTCAACGACTACCGGGGCGGAGGAAGGTTTTCGGGCAGAATCACCGTGGCTTTTGTTATGGCTGGCGCCATTGCCAAGAAACTTTTAGGTCTCTTTGGGGTCGAAGTTTTGGCCTACGCGATTGAAATAGGTAACGTAAAAATTCGCAAAAAACTAACGGTTGAAGAAATTCGTCGGAACACATACAAAAATTCTGTTAGATGTCCCGACCTAGAAGGCGCGAGGGAGATGGAAGAGGCTATTTTGAGGACGAAACGGGAAGGCGACAGTGTAGGTGGTATTGTTGAATGCGTTGCTTCTAACGTTCCAGTTGGGGTCGGTGAACCACTTTTCGATTCCTTGGATGCTGACATCGCCAAAACGTTGTTTGATGTCCCAGCCGTAAAGGGAGTTGAGTTTGGCGTCGGTTTTGAGGCTGCTCGGCTAAAGGGTTCTGAAAACAACGATCCATATGTAATACGCAACGGAAAAATTGTTACACTGACAAACAACGCTGGCGGCGTTTTGGGCGGGCTTTCATCTGGAATGCCGATTCTGGTTAGAGCAGCCATAAAACCAACCCCATCCATATCAAAAGAGCAGAGAACAGTTGACCTGCTAAGAATGGAGGAAACGACGATTAGGGTTAAGGGAAGACATGACCCATGCATCGTGCCCAAAGGTGTTCCAGTCATAGAATCCGTTGTTGCAATAGTTTTAACTGACCATATGCTTAGGGCTGGCATCATACCAAAAGTTTTGCGAGGGCAGAAATAATTTGGAAAAAATCTTATCATTGAGAAGAAGGATCGACGAAATCGACGAGCAGATCCTACGTTTTCTGAAGGAAAGGATGGAAATCTGCAAAATCATCGGAAAGACAAAACGAGAACACGGAATCCCCGTTAAGGACCATCAAAGAGAAGATGATCTGTACAAGCGTATCGTGAGAAGGGCGTCAGAACTGGGTCTCAACCCACGGGATGTTAGGGCTGTCTACCAAGAAATACTCGCCATGAGTATACGTGCCCAAGAAAAGGAAAACCTAAAACAATAAAGCGTAATTCTGGTGAAATTAAAGTTTGAGGGTTCTAGTTCGATTAGAGGTTGAGGGGAAGTGCTTTACGAAATAAGCGAAAAAACGATGAAACTTGAGGGTGAGGGGAAGAAGGTAATAAAGTTAAATCTTGGAGACCCGGACCAACCGACTCCAAGGGAAATAATTGAAGCCGCCTACGAAGCCATGAAACAGGGAAAGACAAAATACTCCTCTTCTGCTGGTGAGAAAAAACTCAGAGAAGAGTTAGCAAACCTTCATAAGGTTTCTGCTGATAACGTTATGATAACCACGGGTTCAAAGTGGGCAATTTTTTCTCTGATGTACTTGCTGCTCAAAAGGGGAGGGAACGTTGTCATTCCGACTCCCTACTGGACCGCCTACGAATTAGCTGCAAAAAGCCTTGGGGCGGAAACAAGATTTTTGAGGACTGAAATTGGTTCAGAGTGGAAAATTGACGTTGGAAAATTGATAGATTTGGTTGACCGGAAAACAAGGCTAATAATATTGAATAACCCAAACAATCCCACCAGCAAGGTCATTGACGAAAAAACGCTGGATGAAATCGTCCAAATTGCGAATGATAAGAGAATTACCATTTTATCCGATGAAGTTTATTCTGACATAAGTTTTGTCGAGACGAAGAGCGTTTTAGACTATGGAAACCACCACTTACTGGTGAAGAGTTTTTCCAAAACCTACGCCATGACGGGGTGGAGGGTTGGCTACGCTGTGGTGGAAAAGGGGTTGGCTGAGAAAATGGTGAAGCTAAACCAGATAACTTTAACGAATGTCCCGGTTTTTGTCCAAGAAGCAGCTTTGAAGGCACTGGAATTGAGAGAAGAGATTGCGAATAGAATTAGGGAGGAGTACCGAAGAAGAACGGATTTAGCCTGCAGCATTCTTTCAGAAACGAAGGTAAAATTTTCGAAACCCGACGCTCCCTTCTATCTCTTCCCAAAATATGAAGGCTTGGATTCTGAAAGGTTCACCCTTGGCTTACTTGATAAGGGGGTGGCCATAGCCCCTGGAACAGCCTTTGGAGACTACCGAGAACACTTTAGAATAGCTTTAACTGTGCCGGAAAAGGAAATCGAATCGGGATTGAAGAAGATTTGTGAGGCGTTGGAATGAGGGTGGCAATTATAGGTGCCGGAAAGATGGGCAGATGGTTCACGAAATTCTTCTTGGGGGAGGGAGATTCCGTGATAGTCTCAAGCAGGACTAAGGAAAAATTATCGAAAATAAGAGATGAATTCGGGGTTGAAATTGCCGACAACGTGAACGCGGTTAAAAATGCTGATAGAGTTTTGATATGCGTGCCGATAGAGAACGTTGAAGACGTTGTAAAAGAGATTCACTTCCATATACGGCCAAATCAAGTCGTCATGGATATTTGCTCAATTAAGGAAGCTCCAGTCAAAATAATGCACAAGTATATAAAGACTGGAACAACGTTGGGGACACACCCCGTATTTGGTCCACGTGTAAAAAGTATCAAAAACCAGAATTTTATCCTTACACCAGTTAGCAATAAAGAAAAGGTGTTTGCAAAGAATTTCAAAAGCTGGTTGGAGGAAAGACAAGCAAACGTGTTTATCATGTCTCCTAGAAAGCATGACGAACTAATGTCTGTAGTTTTGGGGCTTCCCCACCTTCTTGGTTTAGTCGTTTGTGATACTCTGCTGGACTATGGTAACTTTCTTGAAACAAAAAGGGTTGCAGGCGCTAGTTATAAACTGCTATTGACGTTAGCGGAGGCGGTTGCTTCTGAAGAAACCGCATTCTACACAAGCCTTCAAATGAGTTTACCAGAAATAGAGAAAATTGAAGGCCTGTTTTTTGAGAAATCGAGGGAGTGGCTAAATCTGGTTAGACGAAAGGACAAGTCAGCCTTTGCTAATAGAATGGAGCTTGTCAAAACTAAATTGATGGAGGTAAATCCTGACTACGCTAAGTCCTACGAAGTTATGCAAAGGTTGTTGGAGTCCATTAAAAGTTGAAACTAGAATTTTCGATGGCCGCCGCCTTATAGGAGCCAAGAACCTTCACAAAAAGTGTCTTGTTTTCAATGGCCCTTAATGCTTCTCGACATTTTTCTTCAGTTCTATGGCCTTCAAAGTCGAGATAGAAGTTGTATTCCCAAGGCGTTCGTTTGGTTGGTCTTGATTCGATTTTTGTCAGGTTTATGTTTCTGATGGCAAATTCTTCGAGAACACGGTATAGGGCCCCTGGAATGGATTTAACCGAAAAAATTATGGAGGTTTTGTCTTCGCCGGAGTATGGTGAATCTTGTTTTGACAAAACGAAGAATCTTGTGTAGTTGTTTGGGATGTCCCCTATTTCTCCAACAAGGACATCCATGCCGTATAATTGTGCGGCTCTTTCGCTAGCTATGGCAGCAGCGTTTTTCAAACCCTCCTCCTTTATCATTTTTACGCTACCTGCGGTATCGAAGGTTGAGATAAGCCTGTAGCCCAATTTTTCCAAAAATTTTCTGCACTGGGCTAAGGCTTGTGGGTGTGAGTAAACCGTTTTGATGGAGTCTAACTTTGTTCCAAGGTGGGCTATGAGACAGTGAACAATCTTAAGGATTATTTCACCGCACACTTTGAGGTCATATTCCAAAAAAAGGTCGTAGGTTTGGTTTACGCTCCCCTCTATGGAGTTTTCGATGGGAACCACTCCGTACGGGTTTTCTCCTTTTTCCACGCTTTCAAAAACTTCGGATAGGTTTTTGCAGGGCTTTACTTTCACTGAGGTCCCAAAAAAGGAGTAAACAGCACTTTCACTGTAGGCACCTATTTCACCCTGAAAGGCAACCTTCACGTCACGCCGCTCGCGACCATTAACAGCAGAACTCTCTTTGGAAGGTGATGATGGGTTTCTAGAAGAAGCGATCCCTCACTTTTGTCCTCTCCAAAAACTCTAATTGTTAGTTTCTCTTTGTTTAAAAAGTGTTTAAAAAAGTTTCGCCTGCCCCCGCACTTTACGCACACTGGTTCTAATTGTGAACCCATGTATTTGGTTTCTATAGCTTTCCACTCGTGCACGCAGTCCTCTTTATTTTCGCTTTCTCGATTCTCATCTTCTATCTTCTTCAACCCACTCACCTACCCTGGGAAAGAGGGCAATCTATAATCGACAACCTTGACTTCTGCCCAAGATATCCCCTTGACTCCCTCCGCTGCCTTCTTAACCTCAGATGTGAGAAACCCCACAAGCGGACAAAATGAAGTCGTCAATGTCATTTCAACCATCGCTATATGGTCTTTCACGTTCACACTCTTAATCATACCCAAGTTCATTAAGCGACAGAAATATGTTAGCCTATTCCAGCTATTAACGGGGATGGATTAAGCAATAAGATAGGTGACGCAAGATGAAAAGAGGTAAGAAAGCCGTATCTACTGGTGAAGCCATCGTTATTGTTTTCATAGTAGTGATCGTCATTTTTGTCTTTTTTGTTGATTTCATAACCTGCCCAGTATGTCGTAACATACCGTTAATTAAACATGCTTGCCCCATATGTGGTGGAGACGGCAAAATAACTCTACTCCAGTATATTCTCCATTCCTCTAGGTCTGCTTTAGATAGAGGGAAAGGAATCAAGTTAATCTTTCAATGTTTTCTTGTATCTGCCAAGTACTGATTTGAGGGAGTAAATGAGCGATCTCAAGAAATCTATCGTTGAGGCTATCAAAACCTACAATAAATAAGTACAGAAGCCCTGAGGCTGAGGCAAAGCTTATCAAGTATGGGGATAACGAGTTATTCATCGAATTTAAAGGCCCATTTTGTCAAGGTTGCGGTGTTTACGATTACTTTGAGGACTTTATATACGAATTAAGAGATATCGTTGACGTCGAAATGGAGATAAAGGACGTAGAGAAAATGGGCGAAGAAGCCTTCAGAGTGCAGTATGGTATAGGGAAAAGAAAGGACACACCTTAGCCTTACTAAAGCGTTTTTAGGAAAAAGTGAAGAATTCGGGAGTTCTTAACTTCATTTATAAACGTATGTAAGCCAATGCTTATACTGCTGCCTTTCCCCTCTTACAACCGCGAAGAACTCGGCTTGAATCTTCTTAGTGATTGGCCCTGTCTTTCCGCTTCCTATTTTTCTGTCGTCCACCTCATGGATTGGAACCACTTCCGCTGCGGTGCCAGTGAAGAAGGCTTCGTCGGAGTTGTACAGCTCGCTTCTGTTAATGTCGATTTCTTTGATTTCATATCCTAAGTCTCGTGCAAGAACCATCACCGTGTCCCTTGTTATGCCGGGCAAAATGGAAGCGCTAGTTGGCGGGGTCAGTAGCCTTCCGTTTTCCACGATGAAAAGGTTTTCTCCAGGACCCTCGGAAATAAATCCTCTATAGTCCAGCATTATGGCCTCATCGTAGCCCGCGATTCTAGCCTCGTTAGTTGCCAAGGTGGCGTTGATGTAGCTTCCAGTAATTTTGGCCTCGTTTGGAAAAGAATTCGGATTGTTCCTTATCCACGTGCTGATCTTCGTCCTAACGCCTTCTTTTCCGAGATACTTCCCCCATCTCCAAGCGGCGACCACAACATTGACGTTTAGGTTACGAGCGTGTACCCCCAGTTCTCCGTACCCGTACCACACTAAGGGCCTAATGTAGGAGTCTTTCAATCCGTTTTTTCTAATCGTTTCAACAACCGCTTCCCTAACTTTCTCTTTACCATAAGGAATTATCATGCCCAACACTCTAGCTGATCTAAACATTCTCTCTATGTGCTCTTTCAGTCTGAAAATAGCAGAATTACCGTCTTTTGTTTCATACGCGCGAATTCCCTCAAAGACCCCGCTCCCATAGTGCAACCCGTGATCCAAGACATGGGTTTTAGCCTCGTCCCAAGATACAAACATCCCGTTGAACCAAATATACTCGCTTTTTTCTATAGGCATAAAATCACCAGCTAGTCGGGTGCCTTTCTGCTTTTTCTCTTCAATAGCATTTTATTGATCCCGTTTATCATCGCCTCAACGCTAGCCGTGACAATGTCCTCCCGCGCGCCCCTCGCCGACACGACGTTCCCATCTCTATCCTCAACCTTTATCACCACCTCAGCCAGAGCGTCTGACCCTCCAGTTATGGCCTCCAGCCTATACTCTTTTAATCTAACATTCACCAAGCTGTCAGTAAGCGTTTGTATCGCCTTGACCGCAGCATCCACGGGTCCTACGCCCATCTCCGCCGCCACGTATTCCTTTCCGTCTAGCATCAGTCTCACCGAAGCCGTGGGAATGACCCTAATTCCGGTTACTACAGCTAAATCAATCAAATCGACAACCTTCTTCTCCTCGACCACACTTCCCATGACCGCCCTAGTTATAGCCAACAAGTCGGCGTCTGTTACGAGTTTACCCTTGTCTCCCAAAGCCTTAACCCTCTGAACAATGTCTCTGAGCTGGGCCTCAGTTGGTTGCACCCCAGCCTCCTCTAACTCTGCCTTAATGCCGTGGGCTCCCGCAAGTTTGCCAGCTGCTAGCTTTCTCCTTCTACCCACGAACTCCGGATTAATGGGTTCAAAGGTCAGGGGCACTACGGTAACCCCGCGGGTGTGTATACCCGACTCATGAGCAAAGGCGTTTTCGCCCACAATCGCCTTGTTTGGTTGTATCATGATCCCCGTTAACCTAGATACTAACCGTGAGGTCTCGTAGATCAGTTTGGTGTTTATTCCCGTTTTCAGGCTGTGAATCAAGTGAAGGGCCATCACAACCTCTTCTAACGCCGCATTTCCAGCCCTTTCACCCAACCCGTTTACACACACGTGTACCTGTGAGGCTCCTCCCTCTACCCCCGCCAACGAGTTCGCTACAGCCAAGCCAAAGTCATTGTGGCAGTGCACGCTGACAGGAACTTTCACCACCTTTGTAATGTCTTCGATCAGTTTCCGCATGGTTGCTGGAGTCATTACTCCAACGGTATCAGGAATGTTTATTCTGTCGGCTCCAGCCTCTTCTGCAGTCTTGCATACATGTGTTAAGAAATCTATGCTGGTTCTAGTGGCGTCCATGGGTGAAAACTCGCACATTAATCCGTGTTCCTTGATGTATTCTACGGACTCAACGGCTTTCGATAAGACTTGTTCACGGCTCATGCCTACGGCGTATTTCATCTGCACGTCCGAGGTAGAGACAAAGGTATGGACAGTGTCAACGTCGCATTTGATGGCTACGTCAATGTCCCCCTTTAAGACGCGAGCTAGGGCGCATATTTCGGCATTTAACCCTGCTTCGGCTATTTCCTTAACTGCCCTTTCCTCACCCTCTGAACTTATCGGGGTACCCGCTTCTATAACATCTATACCCAGCTTGTCAAGTTGGCGAGCGATTTCCAATTTTTCTTCAGGGGTTAAAGTTACTCCTGGGGTTTGCTCTCCATCTCGAAGCGTTGTATCAAATATTCGGATACATCCTCTACCTTTAGACTTCAACCTTCTAACCCTCCAAACGAGTTAACTACTTCTCAATTCCCGCCGTCCTCCTAATGAACCTCCCAACCTTTTCGATTTGATGCCCCTCAATTTCCTTCATCAAAGCGTTTAAGACCACCTTACTCTTCTCGCTCTTTTTCGTCCATTCCTCAGCAAACCGGCCGCTTTGGACGAACTCTGCTACCTTTCTCATGTTCTCCTTAACATGATCATCAATAACTTTAGGCCCAACCGTTAAGCCTCCGTATTTAGCGGTGTCTGAAACCGCTTTGAGCATTCCCACGAAGCCCCTCTGATAAATCAAATCCGTTATCAATTTTGCCTCATTGCAAGCCTCAAAGTACGCAAGTTCGGGTTGGTATCCTGCTTCAACGAGAACCTCAAAACCCTTTTTGATGAGTTCAATTAATCCGCCTACGAGCACCGTTTGTTCGCCGATGATGTCGCTTTCGGTTTCCTCCTTGAATGTCGTTTCTAAAACTCCTGCTCTAGTGCATCCGATGGCCTTAGCCATCGCAAGCGCAACCCTCTTTGCCTGACCTGAAGGGTTTTGGTAAACCGCGATGAGGGCGGGCACTCCAAAGCCTTGGAGATATGTCTCCCTGAGCTTATCCCCTGGGCTTTTCGGAGCAACCATTATGACATCAACATGGGGTGGTGGAACTATCTGCTTAAAGTGAATGTTAAACCCGTGTGAAAAGCCTAAGGTTTTTCCCTTCGTCATGTGCGGGGCTATATGTTCTCTATAAACTGTCAGTTGCGCCAAGTCTGGAATTAACATATGGACGATGTCACCTTTCTTTGAGGCTTCCGGAATGGAATAAACCTCAAAGCCTTCGCTTTTGGCTTTGCTCCATGAAGTACCTTTAGGCCTTAAACCAAGTATCACGTTTAAACCTGAATCCCCCAGGTTGTGGGCTTGGGCGTGTCCCTGACTGCCATACCCAATTACGGCAATGGTTTTATCCCTAAGAGGGTCAAGATTTGCATCCGCGTCATAGTATACTTTCACCATTTCCAAACTCACCTCTTTACCCTTCAATCTTAACCGACTTCGCTCCTCTCGAGAGAGCAGTTATTCCCGTTCTCGCAACCTCCTTTACACCGAAAGGCTTCATCAGATGGATGAAGGCGTCTATCTTGTCTGGACCACCAGTGATCTCCACCATCAACGATTCAGGGGAAACATCCACCACGCGGGCCCTGAAAATGTTGGCGTAATTAATGACGTCTGATTTGGCTCCTGCGGCCGAGGTATGTACCTTCACAAGGGCCATTTCCCTTGTGACGATGTTGGCTGGATCCAGTCTGCTTACCTTAATTACGTCAATTAACTTGCTCAGCTGTTTGATCACCTGCTCAATGATCTTTTGGTCTCCATTGACGGTTATGGTCATTCTGGCTAGATCCCTTTGCTCCGTAGGACCCACAGAGATGCTTTCTATGTTAAATCCCCTGCGTCTAAACATGTTTGAAACCTTGTAGAGTACGCCTGGCTTGTGTTCAACGATGGCCGCTATTATATGGGTTTGTTCCTTCATCCTAGCTATCACCCCTCGATCATACCTTGAAGGCCGCTTCCCGCTGGGATCATTGGGAACACGTCTTCCTCAGAGGAAATTGGAACATTGACAACCGTGGTGACCTCACTTTTCATCGCCTTTTTAACTGCCTCCTTGAGCTCGCTAAGCGACCTCACGCTAAAGCCCTGTGCCCCATAGGCTTCTGCTAATTTAACAAAGTCAGGGATGTTACCCAAGTTCACGGCTGAATACCTCCTATTATAGAAGAGCCTCTGCCATTGAGCAACCATTCCGAGCATTGAGTTGTTCAAAACTATCACCGTGACCGGAATTTTCTCCATAACCGAAGAAGCAAGGTCTTGTTCAGTCATTATGAAACTTCCGTCGCCTGCTATGTCCACGACCTGCTTGTCGGAGCAAGCAACCTTGGCTCCGAGGGCCGCAGGAAAGCCAAAGCCCATGGTTCCAAGCCCGCCCGAACTGATGAAGGTTCTCGGTTTATATGCCTTAAAGTGGAGGGCTGCCCACATCTGGTTTTGCCCAACCTCGGTAGTCACGATGGCATCTTCTGGCAGCATTTTTCGAAGCTCCATTAATAGCCGCCGAGGCTTTAAGCTTCCTTCGCCAGCGTCTGCCATATCTTGAAGTTGCCCCTTTAGCTCTTGAACCCTATCAAACCAGGGGCAGCTTTCTTTCTTCCTCAACTGATGGATTAGCGATTGGTGAATCGCCTTCAAGGTCCTCTTTGCGTCGGCAACGATTGGTATGTCGGCCTCTACATTTTTCCCAATCTCTGCCGAGTCTATGTCGATATGAATGATTTTCGCGTCAGGACAGAACTCATCAAGTTTTCCAGTGGTTCTGTCTGAGAACCTAGTCCCCACAGCCAACAGAACGTCAGCTTCTAAGATCAGCTTATTTGCCTCACTAGTCCCATGCATACCAACGTTTCCTACGGATAATGGATGGTTTTCTGGGAAGCACCCTTTCCCCATGAGGGTGGTTGCTACCGGAGCCATTAGAAGCTCAGCCAGTGCCAAGAGCTCATGGCTAGCGTTAGAGATGATTACTCCTCCACCCGCTAAAACCATTGGGCGTTCCGCCTTGAGCAGGAGCTCAGCCGCCCTTCTGACTTGGATTGGGTGAGGCTCTATCGTGGGTTTATAACCCCGAATCTGAATGTCCTCTGTAAACTCCATTTCAGCGTTCTGTGCCTGTAAATTTTTGGGGAGATCAATCAAAACGGGTCCAGGTCTGCCTGTTGTAGCTATATAGAAGGCTAAGTTCACCGTCTTCGGGATTTCTGATGCCTCTTTCACTTGATAATTGTACTTAGTAATTGGGGTGATTATCCCAATTATATCCGCCTCTTGGAACGCATCCTTGCCTATCATATATGACGAGTTGGCTGAAAATGTGTTAACCTGACCCGTAAAGGCAATGACCGGGGAGGAATCCATGTAGGCGTTAGCGATGCCTGTGACCAGATTTGTAGCCCCTGGACCAGAAGTCGCCATGCAAACCCCAGGTCTCCCACTGGCACGGGCATAACCATCGGCTGCGTGCGCTGCACATTGTTCATGTCGCATCAGGATGTGCCTTACTTCAGAGTCCAGTAGAACATCATAGACTGGAAGTAGGGCTCCGCCACATATACCAAAGATTTCCTTTACTTTTTGCCTTTCTAACGCCTCCACGAAGGCTTTAGCTCCTGACATTTTAGCCACTACTTAAAACCTCCGATAGCGATGACACAATCTGACTGCGTATGTTTTTCACAGAGAAAATTTTTGGGGGCTTCGTTAGCTGGGCTTCTCTGGGAAGTTGCTCGGAAGTTGCTTTCAGACGAGGAAGCGATCCCTCAAGTTTTTGTCCTCCATCGGATAGCGAAGCACCTTCGCTATGTACTCCGTTTTCCTTTAAAAAGTTTTTGGATCTCGAATCTTCGGTTGTCGTAGCATCTAGGCGTTTAGTCGTCCTAAGCTTTTTCTCAGGGTTTGGAGAAACTCCGGGGTTTTGTTCACTGTCTCTTAGGGTGGTGTCAAAAATCTGTATCCTTTTAGGAGAGTCGTACGATAAAGTAATACCCCATTTTTCACTCCTCTAAACGAGCTCCTTTTTGCATCAGTATTAAATATAAAGCTTTTGGTTTCTATATTCTAGCAAAGCTTTTGGTTTCGAGGTTTCAAACTTGAGAAGCGACGAAATAAAGCGTGGAGTTGAGAGGGCCCCCCACAGATCCCTATTGAAGGCCCTCGGGGTTACGGATAGAGACATGGACAAGCCGTTCATCGCGGTGGTTAACAGTTTCACCTCGGTGGTTCCGGGCCACATCCACTTAAACCGGATCGCTGAAGCGGTTAGAGAAGGAGTTAGATCCGCTGGTGGAGTGCCGTTTGAATTTAACACCATCGCCGTGTGCGACGGTATAGCTCAAGGGCATGAGGGAATGCGATACTCCCTACCGTCTCGAGAGGTTATTGCAGACTCGATCGAGATCATGGTTCAGGCCCACAGATTTGATGGTATGGTTTTGGTTACAAACTGTGATAAGGTCACCCCAGGCATGTTGATGGCCGCCGTTAGACTTGATGTGCCATCAATTGTTGTGACCGGGGGTCCCATGCTTTCAGGCATCATGGATGGAGAGAAGGTTGGCATCGCCACGGTTTATGAGGCAGTCGGGGAGGTCGCAGCAGGAAAAATGAGTGAAGAGGAGCTAAAAAGGCTTGAAGATGTTGCATGCCCCGGATGCGGGTCCTGTAACGGCATGTTCACCGCTAACACAATGGCATGTTTGAGTGAGGCGATGGGGATATCCCTGCCGGGATGCGCCACTACCCCTGCAGTCAGCGCCCTGAAAATAGGAATCGCTAGGGAGAGTGGGGAAAGGATAGTTGAACTAATAAATGAGAATTTGAAACCATCGGAAGTCATAAGCGCGAAGGCCCTCGAAAATGCCATCATGGTTGACATGGCCCTCGGCGGATCAACTAACACGGTGCTGCACATTTCAGCGATTGCGAACGAAGCCGGAGTTCCCTTGTCCCTCACCACCTTCGACAAGTTAGGAAGGCGGATTCCTCACCTCTGCAATATGTGTCCCAGTGGTCCATATGATCTAGAGGATTTGAACAGAGCCGGAGGAATACGAGCCCTCATGAAAGAACTGAGTTGCGTTCTCCACCTAGACGCAATTACCGTGACGGGCAAAACCGTGAAGGAGAACATTGAAGGGGCCGTAATCCTTGATAGGAAAGTGATACGCTCGGTAAACGATCCGGTGCACAAAGAAGGGGGTATAGCCATATTGCAGGGGAACTTGGCATTCAAAGGATCCGTAGTAAAAACTGCAGCCGTATCTCCCAAGATGCTTACTTTCAGAGGTTCTGCTAGAGTTTTCAACTCAGAGGAGGAGGCTATGAAGGCTATATTGAACCGAAACATCAGGGAAGGCGACGTGGTTGTCATCCGTTACGAGGGACCAAAAGGTGGACCTGGCATGCGGGAAATGCTTTCCCCCACAGCCACCATAGTCGGAATGGGGTTAAGCGAGTCGGTTGCCCTAGTCACCGACGGCAGATTCTCAGGTGCCACTCGAGGCCCCTGCATAGGTCACGTGTCCCCTGAAGCAGCAGAAGGCGGACCCATAGCCGCATTAAGAAACGGAGACACGATCGAAATAAACATCCCGAAAAGGATCCTAAACGTGGAGCTGAGCGAACAAGAGTTAGAGAACCGCTTAAGGTCGTGGAAACCCAGACCATTAAATGTTAGAAGAGGATATCTCGCGCGGTATTCCTCAGTGGTACGCTCTGCCGAAACCGGCGGGATCCTTGAAAAGCCGTAGCGTGTCACCAAGTGTTTGGCACCGTATAATCTCGTGACTTCTTGGGGGAAATGTCGGTTTAAATTAGTGGTATAAAGATTGTCCCTTAAGCTGTCAGTATATCCCCCGCAAATCCCTCCTTTTTTATAAATGTAACGCATAATAGTGAAAGATAGAAGTTAATCGGATGTGATGCTACCGATGTCAGAGATGAAAACAGCGACACATACTCCTATTAAGATATTATCGATCTTACTACTTCTATTCGGTGTATTTGCTTTTGTTGGATCCATGTTTTTATGGGGAGAGGGCTTTATACTTAGCTTTCCTGAGGGAGTAGACTATAGTTTTCCAGTAGCTGACATATTAATCAACGCACCAGCCTCAATAATTGCAGCAATCGGTTTATGGAGGCTAAAACGATATGGTTACGTTGTCTCACAGTTTGTCGCTGTTTTCTATATTTACGCATCAGTGGAAATATTCGTGCAAGTGGCTCAAGCTGGCCCACCATACCCTATGGAAATCATCGGTCCTCAAGTAATAGCGGTTATTGTAGCCATCTTTTTGATCTTCTACCTCTGGCATGTTAAAGACCTATTCCAATAGTGCAAGCTAAACAAGCATTATGTAATGCTAATTTCATAGCTTCGCCACTCTTTTTCAACGAATTATCAAGGTTAACTATTCCCCAGTCACTTTCCCAATGGTCATGCAAACCAAAGTAACACCAAACAATTTCCCAATCAAGTATGTAATCGACAAAACCTTCTATCATTTTTGCCTTACTTTCCTCACTGCTTGCCCATCCATGTTTAACCTTTCCTTTATGTTCACCAAACCCTGCCTCTGTTTGGACGCCCCACTCATCAATATAGACCTTATTGCCTCTCTTCTTGTAGAAGTTCAAATGTTCGTTTATTCTCGATTTATCTATGTCATCCTTAACAAGAGAGTATGGCTGAACTCCAAAGCCTTCTACGCCAGTCAAATCATATGGTGGATAGAAATCTGGCGGGAACTCTAAAACCATATAAACAGGGTGTATTCCATCAGCAGAATTAATGGCGTCAATAATCCTTTGTAACTGCTGTTTATATTCATCGGTTTTGAGCCTTGCCAAGAAGTCTTCCTTGATCGTCCAATTGAACGGGTAGTGTAAGGCATACCAAAGCAAGTTTTCCTTGTCTCTGAGTTTCTTAGCAACATCCTCGACATAATCAGCAAATTCATCTACCTTTGTCGTGTTATATGGAAACTGGTTTCTTTCCCAAAATTGGAAAGGAACGACGAAAACTAAGCCACGCTCCTTCAAATCTCTCGCCACTTTATCCAAAATGAGGGTGTCATAGTAGCCCTCGATGTTCCAGAGCTTGACTCCCCTAAATCCCAATTCCACAATTAAATCCAAATCCCTTAGGAATTGATCATAATCTTCATGCGGTGCGTGCCCTTTAACCTCGAATTGGTAAGTCGCCACAAGCGGAAAGTGTTTTATAACCCTCGGTCGGGGAGCGAGGAAATAAAACCAAACCACATAGATCAAACATGCTACGATTAGAAGAAAAATACAAAGCGTAACTATTACGAGCTTTTTAGACATCCGATTCCTCTAATTCATTGTTTTGGATCATCATTGAAAAACTAATCGATGTCGGAAATGAAAGAAAGTATTTTAATTTTCCCACTCATGCTTAGAACCCTACCCACAGTGGAGAATTTTTTATGATGGTGAAAACATTTCATACAGCAACTGATCAACGCTTTTTCTGTTCTTTTTCGTTTTATTATCTCTTCTGAAGGTCCTAACGCAAAGAATTTATGACAAAGTCACACATGGAACAGGCTTCTCTTGGTCGTTGCGAGAGGCTGGAGGACCAGTGGACATGTAAAATCCCTCAATCAATAGAGGAAGCAAAAGAACTGATTGAGGTCGGCTTTGAATACGTCGTGAGATACATGGAAAACCAATGTTCAGGAAGCGCAGGTGAAAAGTTTGAGAAAAATGTTCAAAAAGTTGAGTATTGAGATTTTTTCTCGAATTGCTTCTCGTAGATCTCCTTGACTTTTTGGATGGTGTCGGCCTCTTCCGGGCCCTTGTCGTCTCGAACTCGGGTTATTCGGGCGAAGCGTAGCGCCATCCCACACTTGTACTTGGGGCTTTTCTGGATCTCATTGTAGGCTACTTCAACCACGATTTGAGGAATGACGGTGACTCTCCGGTGTCCTTCTTCAACGGCTAAACCCTTGAGTCGTTGGGTCATCTGGATGATTTCATCGTCGGTAAGCCCCTTGAAAGTCTTCCCAACCACGAGGAACTCTCCGGTTTCAGGGTCTCGAGCAGCTAGATAGTAGTCTGAGAGCCAGTCGTGTCTTCTTCCGTATCCGTACTCCGCCGCGACGATAACCAGGTCTAGGGGCTCTAAGGTTTTCTTGATCTTGAACCAGCGTTTCCCCCGAACCCCGGGGGTGTAGGGGCTGTCCAATTTTTTGGCCACTAGTCCCTCGTGGCCTTTATCTATGGCTTCTCTTAGGAATTCTTCAGCCTCCTTAGGATCGGCGGTGATTATCTCCTTGGTCAGGGGTATGCCTCCCGCGATTTCCCTCAGCTTCTTTCTTCGCTCCACGTAGGGGTCGTTGATCAGGCTTCGTCCTTCGAGATATATGAGGTCGAAGAGGTACAGCTCGACGGGAATCCGCTTAACCATCTCCTCTATGTCGTGGACTCTTCGGAATCTTCTCATGAGGTGTTGGAAGAGGAGGGGGCTTCCGTCCTCTCCAACAGCTATGACCTCACCTTCTAGAATAGCTTCACGAGCCTTGGCTTCCCCACGGACCAACCGCGCAACTTCGGGCAAGCTTTCTGTCACATCGGTTAGCCTGCGACTGTAGATTCTAATCTCGCTCCCGGATTTGTGAATCTGAATACGTGCTCCGTCCAGTTTGTATTCGAGGGCGGTCTCCCCATCATGCTCTTTGAGTGCCTCCTTCACGTCCTCAGCGGTTTGGGCTAGCATGGGCTTGATGGGTCTAAAAACCTGGAACTGGAGCCTTGAGACGCCTTCCCTTCCTTGAGCCTTGGCTATCGCGGCGACTTGTCCTATGTCGCCGGTGAGCATAGCTCCCCTTTGAACCACGTCAAGAGGGACGCCAAAAGCCTTGGAGACGGAGAGTTCCATGAGCCCCTCATGAAACCCCGTCCTCATTTCGCCGATCATGACTTTAACGATGTACTTCGCTTCTAGGGGCGTGGCTCCGCCCAGCAACGTTTCCAGAAGGCGTTCCTTTCGTTCTCTCGAGCCGTATCCGGTGGTTTCGGCTATGGCTTCAAGGTGGCGCCTCACCTCGAGGATGGTCAAGGGTTTTTCAAAAAGCGTGGCTTGCCTTCGAATTCTACTTGCTTCAAACACCGTTTTTGTCGCAGCCCCTATGTCGCCCGTTTTGCCAAAGGCTTCCGTAAAGTCCTTCCAGTTCACACTAGTTAGGCGCTTAATCACGCCACTGAGCGTTGCCCAGCTAACTTCAAGAGTTCTTTGATCCCACTTAGGAAGGGCTCGACCAAGGATCATGGACGTGGCGGGCTCCACCTCATTCACATGCAACCGCCGCAAAAACTCTGCTGCTAGATCGATCATTAACGTGCGTTTGGATGTAGCCTCCAACTTCTCGCAGAGTTCAGCTAAGACTCGAAACTCGGTTTGCATAAATTTTACCTTTGTGATTTGATCGTATACCGCAGTGATGTAGTCCTCTGCATGAAACATAAACGTTTTGTGACGGTTTGTTGCCTATTGCGTGGTATAGTTTTCGAAAAAAGAAGGGGATTATTTTCGTTTCCTGAATAAGCGTGAAAAATTTTTTCTGAGAAGGGGTTTGAAATGAGCTCTGTTTCGTCTGAAAGGCTTGGAAACAAGTCCGTTCTAATTCAAAAACCCCCCATAAAACACCCACAAGTCACCCTCAAAATTTCCGTCTATCCCTAGAGGAGGAGGATGCAGTGAGAAGGTACTAATAACCCAGACCCTGTCGGTCAGGTGACAATTGAAATCAAGAGAATTGAAGTATGGGTATCATTGTGGTGGCTGTTGAATGGGTTATAAAATTGGGAGGTTTTCCTTCAATTCCCTTATCTTCTTTTTCAGTTCTTCCGCCTTTTCTTCTTCTCCAGCTGCCTTGTAGCAGTCGTGGGCGTATTCGAGGGCACTTATCCCGAAGCGGTCATAGCCCCTCTTGAATGCGAGGTCGGCTGCCTTGAGAAAGCGCTCAATCGCGGTGCTATACTCCTTTAGTAGGTAGCTGCATTCGGCTGCCTTATACAAGGTGTAAGACGCGTCGAAAAAGTTTTGAATCTTTTCGTAAAGCTTACTCGCTTCGAGGAATTTGTCTATCGCCTCTCTGTACTTTCCAACATCACATAAAGCGGTTCCCTCTCGATGAAGCTTTATGGGATCCTCCTCGGTCGTTTCGTTGCGATTCATTTTCTCTTCGCTCGTGGCATTTGTTTATCGATTGCTGTATTAACGTTTTCGGTTTTCCAGCTTTCATCGGTCTTCTCAACCGTCAAGAATCAGCCGGTTAAAGAGACGCGGTGCATATCCGCGGAAGACTATCAAAAGCGGCCGTCAGCTATGACGTAAGAGGTCAATTAATTAAGCGGGTTGATTTCCTTTTTTATAACGATGTCGGCGTTGGTTAAAGACGAGATTACAGGTTTCTGGTCTACCCGTTTCAATCGAGGAGTCTATACATTAATCATATTTTTATCTAAGGAAGCGTGCCTACGCATAGGGAAGCTGGGCGCCCAGAGATTTCCAAAGGGATATTATACCTACACTGGATCTGCGTTAGGCACAGGAGCCTCGAGTTTGAGCCGCCGCGTCTCACGGCACTTTCGAAAAGAGAAACCGAAGCTTTGGCACATAGACTTTCTCTTAGCCCATGAAAATGCAACCGTAACCGCGGTTATAGCTGCTCAAACTAACAAAAAATTAGAATGCGAGGTGAATCGTTACATAAAACGGGAGGGAAAAGCGAAAGTTCCCGTCGTGGGCTTCGGCGCTTCAGATTGTAAGGAAAACTGCGGAAGCCACCTACTGTATTTCGGCGAAGGAGACGTTGAACCAAAAATTGTCGAGCTTTACAGCGAGAAAATGGGGCCTAGATCTGTTGTCGTTGATCTGGTGAAATAAAACTGAGCTTTGCCACAGTGAAGTTGAAGTAATCAACATTTGTATGCGGGGTAACTGTTCATGTCTACTCGTGGGTGTGGGCGGCGGCGAGCTAATGGTGTGACTACTGTTCCAAGTCGTAGTTTCTGTGTACGAGCAGCTATGGATCCCAATAACACCCATGGATCGTGTAAACTAGCATCAAACTCAAACGTTACATGATCCCATAGAAAGAATCCTTCCCAACCAGCTTTTTCTGCCTCCGTTGCTGATTGAAGGAGAAATTCCGCAGACCAAGCGTTAATTAAGTTCAATCCTAAATGCATATTCTCAATCCGTTCGCAAGCATTACAACGGTAATCCTAAATTAAATCATTCAATGTTTCTGTTGGGTATAATATTTTCAAAATTGATGTGTAGAAATTTTCAAAACTAATGTGAAAATTTCAATGAATATGTGCCAAAACCTTTAAAATATGACAATGATGTAAATGTAAGAATAGTCTTAAGGGTGTAAGGCTAAAGGCGGGGTTAAAGGCCGGGGAGGGGATTAAGTATGTCTGAGAGAATCCTTGATGTGACTGGCGTGACTAAGCGGTTTCAAACAACTGTGCCTAAACTGGTTAGAGCGACCCTGAACGTTTCAAATGAGGATAGAATAGTTTGGATATTGGATAATGGAGAAATAAAGATTAGGAAGACTAGGCCCCACAGATTTGTTGAAATGTCGGTTGCTGATGAAATAATTGATTTTGTTAGGAGCATGAAACCTACAGATCACGTAATCCTCTTTTATGATACACCTGAGAATAAGCGTAAAATCCTCTTTAATTTTCTCGCTGCAGGTTTGGAGAAGGGAAAAGGCGCGTTGTATATTTGTTCAGAAGAGAAGCCCGAACAGGTTCGCAGTGAGATGGAAGCTTTCGGCATAGAGGTTAAGAAAATTGAAAAAGAAGGTGCCCTGATGATTCGCAACTATGACGAATGGTATATCGAAAATGGACAAGCCGAATGCGACAAAATTTTGGCTCACTTAAAGGAAGCCTACGAAAAATTCCAGGAGAAAGGTCTGAAAGGCCTGCGTGGGATAGGGGAGGCGGCTTGCTTCTTCAAGCATGACAAAGTAAGAGAGCTGTTGAGACTCGAATATGCGGCACATAGGGTGCTTCAAGTTCCAATCGAAGGCATCTGCACCTACAGCATAGATACCATAGTCAAGGCAGGACGTACAGAAGTAATAATGCCTTTGATCAGAGCTCACGGTTGGGCTATCTTCATAGGTCCAGGCAGTAGCAGAGTATATGAACCTGAAAAAGTCGAAGACTCAGACATTGAGAAACTACTGCGAATAAAAATATAGTCCACTCATATCCATCACTCTGTTACTGCAGAAGTTACTAGAATAAACAAGAGAGAGGGGATATAGGGGCATAAAAGAGAGACTAAAACACGCAACAAAGGGACAGCCAACGCTCTGGGGTTTCAGCATCCAAAAGTCTCAAATTCACCCTTCACAATTCTTTTTATGAGGAACAGTTGAACGGTTGGCGGTCCATTGCCTATCACCATACAGCAAGCCACGGTTAATGACTTGGAAACGCTCTACAAAATCGAGAGGGAGTGTTTTACCATCGAGGCCTTCACGAAGAAAGAAATAGCCTACCTTTTGGAGGCCCCAAACGCCATAAGCTTGATTGCACGAGTGGATGACGAAATCGCCGGATTCACCATTGGTTTAATCCACGATTACGACAAAGCAAGAGCTGGCCACGTTTATACGATAGACGTTGCAATCAAGCATCGAAGAAGGGGAGTGGGGTTAAAGCTCCTCAAGGAGCTTGAGCAGATCTTCATAAAACGGGGTGTCAAAATCTGCTACCTTGAAGCCCGCTTGGACAACGTGGCGGCGCAAGAGCTCTATCGCAAACACGGCTATGCGGAGGCGGGAACGCTAAGAGACTACTATTCCAGGGGAACCCATGGAATCCGACTCGTAAAGAGGTTAAACTAATGTAAGATGACAACCTTTGGAATCACCATTTCAAGAAGTCGCATCCTAAGACAATTGCGCGATAACGGCTCTCCTATTTTTGTGAAGACCATGCATGTGGCCTCGTGTCATCTGGCCTCCTCCCACATTCTCTTCTTCTCGTCATACTCCCTTCGCGTGGCGTGGTAACGCGCTGGAACCCCTATAACCATGATATTTGCTGGAACATCCTTCGTGACGACGGAGCCAGCACTCACCACCGAATTTTCACCTATCCTGACTCCCGCGACGATGCAAGCGTTCGCGCCGATGATCGCGTTTTTCTCAACGGTAACACCAGCCAGTCGCCTACTGGGAGGATAGGGGTCGTTGGTCAAGCAAACGTTAGGCGCTATAAAGGCCCCATCCTCTACGACAGTCAGGTGGGGAAGGTAGACGTTGGACTGAATGTTTACGTCTTTCCCGATCTTCACTGTTCCGTCTAGTTGCGTCGACGAACCAATTTTGGATCGTTCACCTATAGTGCTGCCCTCTCGAATCAACACGTTATGACCGGTTTCAACACCATCACCTATGGTTGCCGTTTCATAAATCACCGTACCCGAACGAATGACACAGTCCCTACCGACTTTGGCGCCCCTGCTGATCAAGTCATATTTTCCGATGTCAAAGGGTTCCGTGAAATTGAAAGCCTTAACAGACTTTCTAGCGGGATATCCCACGATCACGTTTCTCCCTATAAGGGAGCCCTCATCTACCACCGTAGGTCCTAAGATAATATTTTCGCCTTCTAAATATCCTCTAACTCGTGCTTTAGACGAAATAAAGTTCATTTTCGGTCCCTCATCATCTTAAAAATATTCCACTTTTACAGGAAGTTTAAACCATAGAAGTATATATGGATTAAAAGGTTGTGAGGGTAATTGTTGCGACTAATCAACCGTATGTGAGGAGTATCTGTTGGCTGAAGCAGATATTCGTAATATCTTGGTGATTGGTATAGACGTTGTTTCATTGGCCGCCTCCGCAAGGAGAGCTGGCTACCAAGTTTATGCCGTGGACTACTTCGGCGATCAGGATCTAAAACACGTGTGCCACGAAAGCCGATCAATTATTAAGCAAAGAATAGGGGAAACTTGTGGACAAGTTGGCACGGGCTTCAGCCCTGAAACACTCCTTCAGTTAACAAAGGACCTTCTAAGAGAGGACAAAATAGATGCCGCATTATTATCTTCTGGTTTAGATGATTCCCCAGATGTTTTGTCTGAGCTTAATGATCTGATTCCCATACTCGGGAACCTTCCTAACGTTATCAGGAAGGTTCGTGACAAGATGGAATTTCTCCGGGAGCTTAAACGCTTAGGAATACCTCATCCTGAAACAGCATTTGCTCAGAATTTTGAAGAAGCGAAGAAAAAATCCAAAGACATCGGATACCCCGTTGTGGTGAAACCTTCAAGTGGATTTGGGGGTGCAGGTATAAGAAAAGTGCAAAGTCGTCAAGAGTTGGAACAAACGTTTCGAGAAGTCCCCTCCTTGAACGAGAAGGTCTTAATTCAAGGGCACATCTCTGGGACACCAGCAAGCGCCTCTCTCATCTCATCCACCGACAAGGCCGTTGTTCTAACCTTAAATGAGCAACTTTTGGGAATGCGCGAGGTTGGTCAACGAGAGCCCTTCGGCTACTGCGGAAACGTGGTTCCACTTTCAGCAACATCAGCCATCACAGATGCGTGTAAAAGCGTAGCTGAGAAAGTTGTCCTGCATTTTGGTCTTGTTGGATCCAACGGCGTAGATCTGGTGATATCCGAAGAAGGCGTACCTCACGTTATGGAGGTGAACCCTCGATTTCAAGGAACCCTAGAATGTGTCGAGCGGGTCCTTAGAACCAACATTGTAAGGGCCCACGTGGAAGCTTGTCTCCAAGGAACTCTTCCAACAATTGTGAAGAAAACCTCGATTTTTTGCGTTCGATTAATCTTGTTCGCTCCACAACGCTCAATCGCACCCGACTTAAGCACCTTCGAGGAGATTAGGGATATTCCTTTGCCAGGAATCATTGTAGAGGAGAGCGAACCCGTCTGCTCCGTAGTGATAGAGGGGGCAAGCAGAGAGTCTCTGTTAAGAAAAGCAATGGGGACAACTGAACTTATCTATAAGTTATTACGGTCACATAGCAATCGTTAATCATGGCTGATAAGCTCAGTTCTTCGAAATCTTACATGGACTCGGAGAAGAATCCTGTCTTCCTAACAACCTTGATCAAAGGAGGCCCAATCATCGCTGTAACTAGGGTGGATATCGTTACCTGAACAGGTGTAACAGCAGCTCCTAGCGCCCATGCCCATTGCAAAGCTTCGACGGGCCACCCATAGATAAGCCAATAGGTCCCGCATGGCACGAGGAGAAATATTCTGAATAATATGTCAGCCTCTAATCCTATAAAGGCACACATGACAACAGCAAATAGTAACCCTCTCGACTCAAGTTTCCACGAACTCTTCCTGACCAGCATTAGAATGACTAAAAGACCAGCGTACGCAAGATAGGTGTCCCACATTCCCCAAATGGGAAGTTGCCAAGCGATAGGTGTAATGAAATAGGTGATGAACAAAACCGTATAGTATGCGAAAACCTTCTTCCACTCTCCTTCGAACAGTAAACCCGAAACCATCGCTCCTATTGGCGCTCCTACAGTGAAAAGGAACTCGGGGGTTCCTCGGAAATATATGAAATGCCCAATCATTACCCCAATGAAGGTTGATAAAAAGCCCGCGTAGGGACCGAGCACGATTCCGGTGAGAGGCACGATGAGGAAAATCCATGACCACCAGACACCATATTCAAATAGAGAGATACCTGTAATGGAGTCGCAAACCACGTTCAAGGCTGCAAAAATCGCAACGAGAGAGACAAACCGGGACTTTTTCATTTTTCTCCATTCGTAACGCATTCTGCAAAATCCTCCCGATGTATAACCGCTTCGGCTCTGACATCTTCTGCTCACATAAACGCTCTGTTAACAGACAAGTTACATTCAATCATCAGGTCAATTATAGCGCAAAGCAGATGATTAGTAACAAGGTCTTCATTCGCCAGTTTTCCATACGGAACGTTTAATCCCCCACAGCAGGGAATAAGCTTCAGCACGAAGGAGTAAAGGCCTATGACCTGCTTGGTTTTGGAGTTGAAGGTGGCTTCCGCGACGTTTTCTCTTAGCTTCAAGTTATGGATCCCAACGTGTTTACTAACCGTAGAACTGGCAAATAAAGGTGTGGCAAGGACAAACTCTAAAAAGCATCGATACAAGAAATTACTGTAAGTCTTGAGGAGAAAGTTGTGGTGAGGCGATCAAGGGAAGAGGCTCAGAGGATGATCCGGGCCATTGCCGTCCTTCTTCGAAACACTACTTGGAAGTGTGGAAGGGTGGAACGGCTCGTCGTGAATTATTTGCGAGAGAAGTTTCGAAGACGGGGGCTCGCGCAAACCCCCATAAAAGAGATGCTGCAACACTTCAGACTACGTGGAAAACAGAAAAGCGAATTTCTTGACGCCATCAAGCGATTAGAGAAACGGCGCATCATCAAAATTGAGCTTCTTCCATAGGTTTCCCTCTTCCTCTAATCAGAAAACATCCTAAGACGTAAAGATTATAAAGCCAGAGTATTCCTCTAATCTACGAGTCATCTGGATGGTGCAAAGGTGCTTTGGAGGACTTATGTTTGCCCATAGTGCTCGCAGCCTAGACGATCTCTCTTTAACAAAGACAGCTTCTAAAGGGCTACAATTGCCGAACTTGATTGAAAGCTTTAGAAAGCTTGCCGAGAAAAGTAAAGGGTAGAAAGGTGAAAGCCACGATGGCACTGAAAGTTTTTAACACGCTCACAAAACGAGTGGAGGAATTCTTGCCTATACGTAAGGGCAAGGTTAGCATGTATGTGTGTGGTCCCACGGTTTATGACTACATACACATTGGAAACGCGAGGTCCTTCGTTGCCTTTGACATTATCCGACGCTATCTAGAATACAAGGGTTATAAGGTAACCTATGTGAGCAACCTAACCGACGTGGACGACAAAACGATTAGAAGAGCAAAAGAGATGAGAATAAGCCTTCAGCAGCTCGGTGAAAAATACAGCGACGCTTACTTCGAAGACATCGCAAAACTTGACATAAAAAAGCCAGACATTAACCCGAGAGCCACGCAGCACATTGAAGAAATCATCAACTTCATTCAAACCTTAATAGACAAAGAGTACGCGTATGTGGTGGACGGCGACGTTTACTACGATGTTTCAAGATTTGAAGACTACGGCAAGCTTTCTGGAGCCAAAACGGAGGCACTAAGAGCAGGAGCCAGAATCGAAATCGACCCGCGAAAGAGGAACCCAGCAGACTTTGCCCTTTGGAAAAAACAAAAACTGGGTGAGCCAGCATGGGACAGTCCTTGGGGCGAGGGTAGACCAGGATGGCACATCGAATGCTCGGTCATGTCCATGAGATACCTAGGGGAGACCTTCGATGTTCACACAGGCGGAAAGGACCTGATCTTCCCGCATCATGAGAATGAAGTCGCTCAATCCGAGGCTGCAACCGGAAAGCCCTTCGCGAAATACTGGCTTCACAACGAGTGGCTTACAGTAAACGGAGAGAAGATGTCAAAGTCCCTCGGAAACTTCATCACAGCTCGTGAAGCCATAGAAAAATACGGTTCGCGGGTTGTGAGGTTCTTTTTAGCCTCTACTCATTACCGAAGTCCCATAGATTTTAATGATGTGGATCTGAAACAAGCAAAACGAAGGCTTGAACGATTGGTAGATGCCATCGAGAAACTTAACGCGTTAAAAGAAACCGAAGAGAAAGATGCTGACAGCGAAGCGCTCCTTCAACAAGCGGAAAGGGTGAAGCAAAGGTTTGAGGAAGCGATGGACGACGACTTCAACACGGCGTTAGCCATCTCCGCACTCTTTGATCTGGTCAAGGAGATTAATCGGTACGTGGAGACACACACAGAGATAGAGGCCCAAATTAAAAGAAACGTGAGCGAAATCATGAAAAGACTGGTTCAAGACGTGCTTGGCATCACAATAGAGCGGCGGAGGCCAGAGAGCGCTAAACTTGTAGAAGATTTAATGGATTTGGTCATCGAAATACGGCAACAAATGCGCGAACGAAAAGACTGGAAGACCGCCGATGAGATCAGGGAAAAATTACAGGATATCGGGTTTGTTATCGAGGATGTGCGGGAAGGGACCAGATGGAAAATCAAGCGGAGGAAAATATAGAAACTCATTTAGGTAGGCTGGAGAGGAAGTTGGGCGAACAAGCGTTGCGCAAAGTGGAACACACATTAGTGGAGTTGAAGGCGAAAGTTGATGACCTCGATTTTCTTCGAAAGAAATTAACTGGCCTGAAGGCTCAGCACATCGGAACGTTTCGGCAGATCGATGTCTATTTTGACACCCCGAAGGGAAGGCTAAAGCTGCGGGAAACAGAAGGCGACCCCAAGGCAGAACTGGTGTATTATGAAAGAGAAAACATCGCCGGACCAAAAAGGAGCAACGTTTTCATTCTCAAAATCGAAGAACCAATGCGTCTTAAAAGGTTGCTCGAGAAGGCCCTCAAAACCATAGCGATCGTAGACAAGGCAAGGGAAATCTATCGGTTGCACATTTTTAGTGAGAAACGATCCAGGGTGGTTAAGGTTCACTTGGACTCAGTTAAGGGCCTCGGGTCCTTCCTAGAGTTTGAGATGAAGGCAACCCCTAAGACCCTCGCAGAAGACCGCGCGGTTTTATTGAGCCTCGTGAAGAAACTGGGCATCAGCGAGGAAGATCTTGAAGCCTTGTCATACTGTGACCTTATGAGAAACATCTAAATCCAGGAACCCTTCCGTGCTTGTAAAATACGTGTGTAAAGCTGGCACAAAGACGAGATGGCAACAAAAATAGTGAGCTGAAGTCTGTCTCAGCGATTCGCAACTTTTATTTTTCCTCAGTTTAAATGATGCTTAAGAGCTGAGAATTAATGCGGAAAACGTCAAAGGCGATAATGTCGGCTGTGTTAATTGTGGTAATACTTATTGTATCCTACTCTTTGTTTACGTATCCCAGAGTTGTTCTCGACTTTCCGATAAAGATCTCAGGGGCGGCTAAGACGGAGAGGGAGTTTGACATCCCCTCAGGGCATCAGTATCTACAAGTGGAAATAGTTATCCGTGAGGGCAGAACTTTATGGTCGGCAAAAATTACGTTGGGGAATGAGATCGTTTGGGATGGGGGTGGAGCTACTCTGCAAACAGGGCAAACCACCTATACGAGTAATTGGGTTACCGCGGCACCCGGTCACTACAAATTTACGATAGGAACTTTAGGGTCATTTGATGGTGACGTAAAAATAACAACTAAAGGTGGATTCTGGTAAAATATTCCATGTTTTTCGCGGTTGTCAGAGGCCGACTAGAAAAGCGAAAATTTAAATCTATAAATTAGTTTCACAAGGCTTAAACATTGATTCATTCTATTTGTCTTTTGGCGGTTAAAATGGACATTTTTATAAGAGTCTATCAATTTTACCTTCGGACCAAAACACGTTTCTGGTTGTGGCGATTTCACAGACGCTTACGTTCCGGTTTAAAACCTGCTCATATGAAGCTAGAAAGAAGGTCTTAAGGAACTTTTATAGCGATCTTGTTGAAAGCAGAATGAAGGGAAAGAGGGTTAGTTGAGACGTAGGCTTGATTGCTTGTCTCTCTTGGAAGAAAGTTTATTGTTTCACTTCGACCCTGATTTCCCTGATCAGGTTAACTCCCAGGGATGCGATCCTGCCGCCGGCGAGCATGACGAAGAACATTAACAAATACCAGAACCCCATGGCCACGATCCTGCTTATGTCCTGACCCGATATCTGCACAGTCTCAGGTATGCCACCTGGTTGGGGAATTGAAAAAGAGATATCGGAGAAGTTAAATAACTTTGGCGGAGCACTGGCACCGGTGAAAACATTGAACATCAAAAAGACGGAAGAGAATATCATCACAACTCCAACGGCTAAAAGGATATAACCAACAACTTTTTCATCTTTAAACTTCATTTCCTCACGTCTCCGAAAAGGGTTAATTTCTGCGTATTTAAGACTTTTCAACTTAATTAACGATATGAAAACAGTTTTTCACAAAGATTTCGTTGCTTCTCGCATCTTGAAAAAACCTCTTTAATCAAGGAGCTTAATGGTCAATTGACTAACTACCCTCGCGCATTTCAAACTATTAAGGCTGTTTCCGCCTTTTTAAGGCACGAATAAGATTTGATGCTTCCTGAGCAGATTTCGCGTGGGCGACCTTCTCTACCTTCTCTAAAACTAGTCGAGCTCCACAGTGAGGGCACCGTCTCGTTTTCTGACCGGTTTTGGCTAAAAGAAATCGTCCACACTTATAGCAAATGATCACCATGTACATTCGACCGACCCCAAACAGGCGAAAAACTTTTCCTTCATACTTATTTAATTGCTGTAGAGGAGTACATAAATGAGTGCCGCCTCCCTCAGCGATCTTGCAGTCACGTATTTTAGACAAGGGGGCTATGTGATAGAGAGGGACGTGATCTTAGAGGGGTTATCTGGGCTTCCAAGGAAGTTTGACCTCGTTGTTCGTAAAGGTAAGGAACAGTACCTCGTCAAAATACACGACTGGAAACGAACGGTAGGCGTAAACATGGTGATAAATATAGATAAAGCGTCGTCAGACGTGGGCTTTCCCAAGCCCATAGTAATTTCTGAAAAATTCAGTGGCCATGCGAAGGCGTATGCTAATCGACGAGGTGTTACACTGCTTACAACACGCCAGATTCTGCGAAGGCTGGGATAAAACTCAAAAATCCTTTAGGAAATCTTGTAACCGCCCCTCTGCCTCCAGTTTCCCTAACCAGTCCACTATTCCCAATCTGCATTTCTCCCTCCGTTCCAACACTAAAATTATCTCTTCCACCACCTCTTCGATGCCTTTACCGCTCATGTTAATCTCGCAAACCTTTTTAGGACCGCAGGCCCTCACAGCCTCCCAGAGACAGACGTCTAGGATCTCAGCGGCTAGGTTTTCCCAAAGCTTTCTTTCCCTAAACCCGTGATCCTTCATCCACCTTTTCAGTTCATCTGGATCCCGCCTAAGAACGAAAACCAGATGAACATCCTTCGCTGACACAACGTTAACCCCGTAATGGCCGTCGATTATGACATCACGCTTACAATCTCTCATAATCTCTTGCACTCGCTTTGAAACCCTATCCATATCCGCAATTAGAGTTCCCCTAGCCTTATCCACGCCGCTAATCAGCCCTTCCTGCTCAACGAGTTCCGTTAAATCAATGTGCGTCGCATTTAGCTTGGAAGCTAATGATGCAGAGACGGCGGTCTTCCCCACCCCAGGTGTTCCCGTGACCAGAATAACCCGCTTAAACCTCTTCACCCTCTTCAACAGATCTTACCTACTTCTCTGTTCATCATAAAGATTTTCTTGCTGCCACATAGCTTTCAGCGTCATAAGATCTTTCTATGATGCTCTGGCGGTATCTTAACCAGTTTGCTGTAACAAAGGCGAGACGCTGAAGGGGGCTCCCCTGCATAACGCAAAGAAACCTAGAAACCACGATTGAGTCGCACGTAAGGGTCTCCTTCTTCCATGCCAAGAGAAAATGAAACGAAAATTTACGAATTTTTTAAAATTCAAAATTTTGGATGCCGCTAAAGGTCATGAATGACCGAAAAGAATGATAAACTTGAGTTTAGAGAGTTTGTTTTTGAGCTTGAATGATATCTTATAGACCTCCTTGGAAAATTAGATTAGCGAATTTAATCGATTTTTTATTTATTTAAATAAATAAAGCAAAAATTTCCCCAAAGCGTTTTTGAAGGCCTATCTTAATACGGTTGATCGTTCAAAATGCGGCTTTTTAGTTATGGTCAGTGAGCGAAGGTGATCGTACCATCCTTTGTTCCCAGCTTCTTCTGTGTCAGTGCAATTGTTATAGGGTGACGTCCTTAAATTTGCAATGAATTTTTGACAAGATTTTCTGAGTGGGTCGACTAGGCTGTTATGTTCGCGTATCTCATGGAATGCGGTGAATTTCATTGGAAGCTGGTTTTTCCGATCGTTGGCGGTTTGTAAGAAGAGTAACCAGGATGCTTGCGCTACTCGCCGATCACCTGGGTAATCAGGGTTCTTCTTCTTGGGTGCACGTCGGTTTCGACGAAGACCAAGGATTGCCACGTACCCAAAACGACGCGTCCGTCGATCACAGGCAACGTTTTATCCGGGCATAGGAGCATCGACCGAAGATGGGAATGGGCATTAACTGGGTGTTGGTAAGGAGCGCGCTTTGGGATCAGTTTTTCAAGAACGCCCCTGATGTCGTTTAGCAAGCTTGGTTCATGCTCGGTTAAGATGAGGATGCCGGTGGCGTGGGGAGCAAACACGTGAGCCAACCCATTCTTGATGCCCGATTTTCTGACAACCTCCTGAACCTTATGGGTGAGGTCAACGAAGTCAATCTCGCCCCTCGTGGAAAGGGTAAAGCTCTCATTAAAGACTCTCAATTTCTGTCTCCTCCTCCATATGAAGACTTACATCATAAGAATATAAAAATAGGGAGAATATGATTTAGGCTTATTTTGAGCTTTTTTCCCTATGAGGTTGGTTGGATTCTCCGCACGTTTCTGAGCTATACACTAGAGACTAAAGCTTTGGGGCTATATAGCTAATCCGCTCGAACCTAAACTTCCAGAAACCCAAAATTGAGCAGAAGCGGTATCCTGGGACTTTGACTTTGAGAGAGATTCGTGAAACGTTGGACAGAGGACGTTGAAAAGAGTTTACCGCACTTTTATTATGCTTTGGTAAAAATTCCTTCTAGACAGTGTACGGTTAGTTTTTGCTTTTCAGGACATTTGCTTTGTAAGTCGCATCATGGACATAGTTTTGATACTTCATAAAAGTTCAAAGCTCCGTTGCTTTCGTGAAGAGAGTGCAACCCTCTGTATCTATTTTCAAGCCCAAACCCATTCGTACAGTCTCTTGTCGCCTTTAGAAGAGTTACAACTCTTGCATATCCAAACAGCGTTGTCCGGTAAGCCAGGGTTTTCCTCAGTCACCCATGAAGAATTTCTCTTAAAAAGATGATCCAAAATCTGAGGTGAAGGATTATCAGCTTCTTAGCTTTATTCATTTCTGTAACCTCCTAAACGCAACTTCAATTTCCATAGTCATCTTAGATATACCTGGATATTATATTTGAATTATGCTTTAAAATTTTTATGTACACACCAAAATTCGGGTAATTGGATAGAGAAAGTTGAAAAAGAGGGTTAAACAATCATTTGTTTTCGGTGGTTTCGTAGCCTGAGGAGGGGCCTCACTTGCGGGTGGTCTTTTAGGACATGATAGCGGCTAAGGCACTCATGTAGCAAGAGGTTTTCTAGGAATAGTTGTCTCGAGGGACTGAGGCCGAGAACGTTTTACGCCTCTGTGAACATTTACAGGGAAATAGTTGACTTCCTAAACTGGTCGAGAACGGAGCTCATGTTCACATATACACCACAAAGCCTTCTCAGCTGAATTCCTTCAAAAATAATCCACTTGACGCTGTGTATGCGGTTGTTGAATACGTGAACGGCAACCTTCGTACACGGTACATGGAAATCGCTGAGAAGTATGAAGCTACAAAATTGAGCATCCAAAACGAGATGGACCTGCAACGCGTCTTCACTTGCCCCTTGAGTCTTCACCGCAGCCTATCTCACAGCCATGCTTTTCACCTAACATGATAAACGACTTGCCCTCTACTGGGCCTCTGTCGACCGTTACCATCACTGGAAAGGGTGGGACAGGTTCGAGTCTGGAGAAGCCGATCGCCAAGCCGAGAAAGCCTATCAAAATCATCAGAACTCCCCTCAGAAAGATTCCCGGGCCTCCCAAGCGAAAGGGAAAGTCAATGGCTGAACTAATCACGAGATGGCTGAAAGAAGAAGGAATTACCGGGTATTAGGCCGTGCGCACACCCTTGCCCAGTCTCAAAGGGAGATTTTGTTGATGCTTTCGTATCCCGCTTAACTCGGGTACCGGACCCTTCTTGCCTCCGACACGGTTGCAGATGCACGCGGAGGAAAACGTTATACAGACCATCACCACCATCAAAAACGAAATTTTTGGGGGTTAAAAGAAGCCTATTTCAACATCTTTCGATGAGAGTATGGATTTCTGCAGTGCTTTATGTAGGCAAAACTATGCATTTTTATAAGATCTACAGATTGGAATTATAAGGTTCGGTTATATTGGTGATCTAGGTATTACTTCCGCTTTTGGGGGCTCGATGGAGCTAACCACGTCCCTGAAGGAGGCTTCTGGATACAGAAGCATCGCCGGCAGTTGGGTTTACCTAAAGATAAGAAGGGCATTAAGAGTGCTAGGCGGTTTAAAATTCACCGCTACGGATTTCACTGTATAAACCTTAGGTTCACCTAGCGCCAGAAAGTCTCAAGAATTTAGAACCTGAAAGGATGTTTAAGAAATCATTATCTTGTTGTTCTATAAGGAATAGTTTACGTCCTTGTAAGGATTCGTCACCAAAGTTTTATCCACCATGCCTTGGACAGAAATCCTGTCCTTCAGATCAAGTTGAAAGAAGGCTCAACTATTTTTGGGACACAAAAAATATCCAAAACTGCAAAAAGCAACATTCTTCACGATAAATGGAGTCCTCGCTTCTCGGGGGCCTCATAAATATAGTGGTTTCGAGCTTTTGGGCAGTTTCTTCGTCCATTATCTTTACGTTTGGTTAGCGTGAGCACACTAACACATTTAAAGACTGTGGGAGATAATATAATTAGTGAGGTGGGAGGTTCGGTGGAAGAGCGATTAAAGATCCTCAGGGTTATGAACGAGGTTACGGGCAAGGTGGGCTTGAAGGAGTTTACGGAGATGGTGGGCTTAACCCTTGGCCAGACGCTGGGGTATTTGCAGGGGCTCGTGAAGGCGGGTTTCGTAAGGAAGGTTGAGCGGAGGTACTCGATAACCGGGGAGGGTAAAATTGCTCTCAAGGCTCTTAGTCCAGTTCCTGAGGGTATGGAGTTCCACTTCTACACAGGGATTGGTCAGTACACGGGCTTCTCGGCGAAAAGCCTCAAGGAGTTCTATGAACTTCTCAAGAAGGTTGATGTAGGAGCATTAGAGTTTCACGTTTCAAGAGGCGACTTCGAGAATTGGATAACATCCGTCTTCGGTGACACAGAGTTTGCTAACGAGATCATGAGAATAAGGGAATCGGCACTAAGTGGAGAAAGCCTGCGGAACGAAATCCTAAGGGTGACAGAAGCGAGATACAAAAAGTTTGAGAAGCTCCTCTCTCCCTGAGAATGCAAAAGCACATTTGACAGAGATGCTGTCCACTTGCTGTCTCTTCTCAAGATAGAGACCGTTATAAATCATTACATCAATACCAATCGAAAAGGGAGACTCCCCAATGTCTTCAGCTGCAGAGGAACTTAAAAGGGTAGTAAATCTAGCCATGCCCTTTCCAGCGGAGGTAATTGCGGCGTATTCCCGATTAGGATTGGTGTTTACGAGTGGAAACTTAAGCAAGGAAGCCGAAATTCCTCGTTCAACGGCCAAGTATTACATTAACAAAATGATAGAGTTGCGAATGGTTTCAAAGATTCCTCATCGAAAAAAATATCAGAAGTACGCTAATGCCCGAACGTTTTCGGATTGGCTCAATGACCTAATTAGATTGGCTATTCGTCCTCTGGAGAGGGAGGGTTAGAATCTGTCTCTTCGAGATCTTGCAGTTCAGGCTAAAGGGAGGCGAAGCGGTCGCCGCGGCCACTTATTAACCCTCAAGGAGATTCGAAGAATTAAGAAGAGGGGTTACGAAGCGGAACGGGAGTTGGTGAAAAAGCTTCGAATTCACGATTTTAGGGCGGTCCGCGTCCCGGTTAGCGCGCCAAGCAGTGAACCCTTACCCGACGTGTTCGCGACGAAGGGTGACTACTTGGTGGCCTTTGAGGTGAAGGCTCCTCGTGCGGAAAGAGCTTATTTTAGAAAGAGTCAAGTTGAAAAGTTATTTGAGTTTCTTGACTTGCTTGGGTCATATCCACAAAAGCTCGCGGTGTTGGCTGCAAAATTCCCATACAAGTGGGTTCTTAAATCCGTCGACAAACCAGACGATTACGTAATTCAGAAGAAAGAAAAAAGTAGTTTTAAGTTGGATAAGTTTACCTGATGTCCATGAGGGTATGTGCCTCGTTGCGTTTGCTAGCTTTTCCCATCCTCCCCTACAAGGTATGGTTCATCCAAAAATTGAATGATTTCTTCTGTTCGCTTCTCTCCAAACCCTTCGACCCTAAATAGTTCATCTTTTGTCGCGGTGAACACCCTGCGAACGCTGCCGAATGTTTGAAGAAGCTTGTCCGCAAGCTTTGGCCCTATTCTAGGCAAGCCTTGCACGGCAAATCTTTGTTGATCCGTTCTCGTGTAAAATTTGGGCTTATACCTGACCTCGACTCTTTCCTTTTCCTCTTCTTGCAGTTTTTTGGCTAGGCTGAAAATGAATTGAGCAGTTTGTTCCTCATTTATGGTGAAAACTATGGGGATACTCCACTCTATGGTTGCTTTTGCCAGCGCCCCCCAAAATATGAGGGGGTTGTAGAGGGTGGCTAGGCCATAGCCGATATCTCCCTCAACAATCAGGCAGCATCGAGGATAAGCTTGGTGAAGGCGCTCGATTTGTTCAAACAGGCGCTTCTTGTAAATGGATTGAACAAGGTCTTGAAACGTTTTTCGCTCCAAAGCGAAGCCCTCGCCCACCACATAGTCTCCTGGGCTGATCATCTTCTTTACCACCTTTGCCTCCATCTTTCGCAAGGCGTTGATGACGAAGCTACTCTCCCGAAGGTCAGCGATGATTTGAGGCATACGATCCCCGGGAATGAAGAGGTGGGCATACAGCCTAATAGGTTGCGCTGCTTGATTAGGGGTTCAAGGTATTGTGAGCATTAAAGTCAATCAACGCCTTGCTAGACTGACAACGAACTGAACCAAGCGCTCGGCAACGTTAACGCTGGTTGCCCTTTGTAGCCCTTGCCAGCTGGGTGATCCATTCACTTCAAGTAGAACGGGTCCACCTTCCGTTTCAAGAATGTCCACCCCTGCGTAGAGGAGGTCGAGGGACTTTGTTACTCTTAAAGCGAGCTCTTGAAGTTCTTCAGGCAATTGAATCGGCTGGGTTTGGCCCCCTTGCGCAACGTTTGTTTTCCACTCTCCGGGTGGAGCGATCCTATACACGGATGCTAGAAGGTTTTCGCCGATAACAAAGGCTCGAATGTCTCGTCCAGGCTTTTCTAAATATTCCTGTATGTACATAGGGTGACCCCATCGCTCCAATATTTTGTACGCGTTGAAGGCAAGGTCTGGATTACTGAACCTCATAGACCCGAAACCTAATGATCCGACGATGGGCTTGTACACGATCTGCTTGAAGCCTCGGCTTGCTCGATATGCCCAATGGGCCATCTCAGTCACGTAGGTTCGGGGGATGGGAAGCCCTGCTCTTGCAAGCGTGCAAATCGTTGAATACTTGTCCTTGACCTTTCGATATGCATGGGTCGGATTGACCACAAGGGTTCCGGAAAACTCGAGGTGCTCCATCATGCTGATTCGTTTCGTGACCTGTTCACAGGAGCCGGGTCCAAAGGATCGAAGGAAGCATAGGTTGATGCTGGTGATTTCGCGGTCTCCATGCCAAAAGCGAGACCCATCGGGCCCAATATAGGAAGACATGTCCATGATGCGCGCTAGAATGGTTTCACCAACGAATTTCTTGCAAGCGGCGTACAACTGTTTATTATTAG
>Ga0315310_10000072_pt1 | contig 67391 bp, 53 predicted proteins | sample TDP5_MG_FD_203630 | JGI IMG/M metagenome (GOLD analysis project Ga0315310, IMG submission 203630) | Freshwater sediment microbial communities from Lake Towuti, South Sulawesi, Indonesia - TDP5 | ecosystem: Environmental > Aquatic > Freshwater > Lake > Sediment | place: Indonesia: South Sulawesi...
TACTGAATTCTCTAACCGTTATACTCTTGCGCAGATGACTCTGTACAGCATTAAGCCACTTTTCAATCGACGGTAAAATGGATGCGAATGATATAAGTTGAGTAGGATTCTGTGCAAAAATCTCAGAATCAGACTTTATTCTTTTATGTTGTACTTGTTTTCGTAATCGGTGATAATACGCATAGTTATCAAAAAATGATTTTAAGCCTTCTATTTTCGCCGTAAAAATCTCTCTAGATGCTTGCAAGGACAACAATGATATAGAAAATCTCGTCAGAAACAATGGAATAAAAATAAACACCAGATACCGAAGGCTTAAATTTTTATAATAAGTGGCTAAGGTATTATTCTCGATTCTATTCATTATAAAGAGATAAAGACCTTTAGTTCTAGGCGTACCTGACCCGTAATGGTAGACGATGGATTTGGAATTACAAACGACCTTATAGCCTCTGAGTAAAACTCTCCATGATAAATCGACGTCTGAAACATGCAAAAAGAAAGTCGGGTCAAAAAAGCCAGTCTCCTTAAGAAGCGACGACCTTATAATCATAGATACGCAACCATGGAAAACAGGAAATACCGTGTCCTTTTTTAGCTTACTCAAATCTTTAACAGGGAAATCAACTAAATATCCGCCAAAAACTCCCCCTAAAATATTATATATGCACCCACCAGCATGCTCAACTTTTTCTCCGTCACTAGAAACGATCAAGCTAGTGCATAGTCCTACGTCAGTTCTTTTCTCCATAGTGAATACAAGTTCTTGTAGCCAGTCTTTATCAACAATTGTATCATTAGTATGGAAAATTATGTAATCAAACTCATCTATTGTCAATAGTATTACCGCATTATAAGCCCCAAATCCAAGATTAACATTGTTTTTTATTACGTTGACTGTTGGAAAATTACGTTGAACAAATTCTGCGCTTCCATCTGTAGATGCATTATCTATTAGAAAAACTTTGTAATTATCATAAGATTGCATTAATATCGACTTTAGGCATTTTTCAAGAAGATTCTTCCCGTTGTAATTAGGTATGAGTATTGCCACTTTTCCATTCAAAAAATTTCACCTTTATTGAGTTAGATTTTTGATGCAAAGCATTTGAAATGCGAGTTCCGGACGAAAATAGGTTAAGGGTTCTGTTAAAAGCGATAAAGCAAGATGATAACGCCATAGAAAATGTGCTCCTGCCAGACCTCTAACCATATATCCCGCTTTCATTAGTTCGCTTGGTGTCCACCCAGATTTATGTACCTGCCAAATGTTGTTATCATATGCATCCTGTTGCCAAAAACCTACAGGCGTAAGAATAATCACTTGCTTGCACGCCATCTCTTCTAAGCTCTTAATTTGAGCTTTCCCATGGCGCTTTGGCAAGTGTTCTAATACATCTAGAAAAAGAACAGTATCAAACGTTTTAGTTTTGAATGGCAAATGGCGCACATCGCAAAGAATGTATTCACTATGAATTTTTCTAGCTTTACAATGTTTGAGATATGGTAGAAATACATCAATGCCCACCATGAAGTATTGTGAATTTTTATTTACTCCAATTACAGGGCTTCCATGCCCACACCCTACATCTAAAATTGTTCGTGTGTCCTTTTCAAAATTAAGCAATAACATTTCAGAAAGCAAGACCCCAGGATAGAAATAAGAAATACGTGCACGTAGTGGCGGGGGGAATCGCCTCAGTATAGAGATGACTCTCTCCTTGACGATATTAATTGCTATTATACTATGCACCCCAAGTTTTGCTGTTTTTGGCATCTTTTATGGTTTTCCAGTCGGTAACGCTATAATCACTGCGATAATAAATTCGGCTTGAATATCTCTCTCGCACTTTATTAAATTCGTCCGCGCACAAGAAACTCTCTATAAATGTAAGAAGGTGATAGCCTTATCATGATATGCTTCATGATGTAATCATCTGATACCTTTCTAATCAAACGTTGAACCTTATATCTTTCTTTCAAGGTGTCACGTAGATGAGTTAGGTTCCAGAAAGTGCCTATACATAAATTCAACATTGGGTAGGGATCATTTCTTTTTATAAGGCGGAATGAATCCCGGAAAAACATGCCCATCATAGCTAATGGCAAATAAACAATTAGCTTGCTTATGCTGTAGTTTTTCGTAAGTACTCTAATGCAATTTTTATGCATATGAAACTCTATTGTGCTGCCAGGAGCAGTGCGTGGTTTCTTTCCTCCATAATGGTATACCCTTGACCTTGCTGCAAGAACCTCTTTATAGCCACTAAGCCATATCCTCCAGCTTAAATCCATATCTTCCCAAGGAATAAAAAGATCCGAATCAAATAACCCCACTTCATCTATCACCTTACGTTTAACAGCCATACTAACGGTTACAGCGACGATTTCTTGAATATTATCATAAGATCCGTCATCTTCTTTTTCACCAGCTATTCGAATAATCCAACCGAGGTATGGTATAATCAGCTCGCCGAGAGCCTGAATGCGCCTATGATCGTGCATATGTAAGAACTTGCTTTGCACTGCCCCAATCTTTGTATTGCTTTCCAAAACTTTGATTAGCTCTTTAAGCCAATTCGGATCAACTTCTGCATCATTATCTAAAAAACATAGGTATTTCCCCTTTGCCACCTTTATTCCAATGTTCCTCGCTTCAGCGGCGCCTAGGTTCCTATCACTACGAATAACTCTTAAACGTGAATCGGAGCTGAACATTTTTTCTACCAATTCAACGCTGCCATCAGTTGAATAGTCATCAACAAAAATCACCTCAAAATTCGGGTAGTCGGCACTTAACACAGACTTTAAACAACGCTCTACAAACTTCAGACCATTATGGTTGGGAATTATAATTGAAACCAGCGGCCATCTTTCGCCCTCATGATACATAATATGACTCTCCAGTTTACATTTCTTCTCCAAAAAAGCTCTTATTTTATTAAACCCAAATGGTCAGTTTCCAAACTCCCTCTTTTTGACTATTTTTTGGTTTACACGCAAACTTCTCTTTAGTTTTTAAGTTATCAAAAATATGGACTTTCCGATCTTCAGTTTTCAAAAGTGACCTTGTTCCTTTTCCCAGTTAATCTCAATATTAACGTGATTTAAGATCTCATTTCCTCATAATCTCTTCAAAGCATTGTAATGTTTCTATAGCTATTCTATTCCAGTCATATTTAGCAGCTACTTCAAGAGCCTCCATTTGTAGTTTCGCATATAACTTATTGTCTTCAAACAACTTTAGCGCGGCATTAGCAAATCCATCAATATCCTTTACCTGAATTCTTATTATGCCTCCTTGGTATGTTTCTTTGAGTGCAGGTAAATCGTAGGCAATGACTGGTAAACCGCTAGCCATCGCCTCGCAGATAGCAATAGCCCAGCTTTCACGATAACTTGGAAGCATGAAGACTTTGCTTGACTTTAAAATTTGGAATTTTTCTTCACCGTCAAGAAATCCTAAAAACTCTATATTACCATTTAGTCCCCTTTTAGCAATATTGTCCAATAATGAGCTTTGCAATTTCTGGCTTCCCCAACCGATTATGGCGAGTTTTGCACCCTCCCTTTTTTCACAGATTTTTTCCCAGATATCGATCAGATCCGGAAGCCCCTTCTGTTGGTGAAGGCGCCCTACGAAACAAGCATCATACGTTTTCTCAGCTCTAGGTTTTATGCTACTAATATACCCTATATCAACACCGCCACTAATTACTTTCACCCTTCCCGCCAGCCCAAAACGTTCTAAGTATTTCTTGTCGTCGCTATTTAACACGAAGACCATGTTGACGTATTTTTCCATCAACAGAATGGCAAAGCGTTGCGAAAGGCAGTAGAATAAGCTTCGTAGAGTAAATTTATCTTCCCTTTTGAATGGGTCTGGAGCGATAAGATAGAAGCCCGAAACCAACTTAATTTTCTTGCTATCCTTTTTAATTAACAAGGCTGGCAATATATCAGTTAAAAAGTCGGATGAAGAGTAAATTATGCTGCCTTCCTTTATTGGCTTTTGGGAAGCAAAGGCTTCAATTATACGCAAAAAGTATGAAAGGGTTACTCCCAACTTATTAGTACTTGACCGTGAGATTATATGATAAGTGCCCTTCATATCATTAGATTTGCATAAGTCATATCCTTCTCTGCAAACCAATAGATGTATTGGATGCCCTTGTGCCGCCCACCTTTTTGATAACTCTATAAAAATTCTATCACCACCGCCCATGCTTTTAGACGCCACCACGCTGTTAGCTATGACGTACACATCAAACTTTTCCATAATTTTTTCCCTTACATGTAAGATAATGCTATAGAATTTATAATGACCTCTAATACATTATTTGATAAAAATTAACAAGATTTAACTTCGTACACCCAGCAGACTTCCAAGTCTTTAATTTTAGTGACATAAGCAGGTTTACAGCGTTTTTGGAGTGCGGAAATAATTTTATAATTATCGGCACCAAGTAAGGGGTCATATATGGCCCACCGGTAAACCACGATATGGCTTACATTTTCAGCCTTTAACTGAGTAAAGTCAAGATCATTATGCTTTTCTGGATAATAGTAGGGGAAGTAAAATCTAATGTCGCCCCTTCTCCATGTATACAAGTCCGTGTCTATAGGTACATTAAAACCTCGTGAAACTCGTGCATAAAACAAATTCTCATTGGAATCTTTTATGCTAACTCTTTTAGAATGGTAAAAGGCCGTAGACTTAGGTCCATAGATCCATACTGTAGCATGAGACGGTGCGTGCTCATCTACATAGCGTATAGCATCCCCCATTCCCTCTCCCCACCACCCAATATAGTTCTTAAATTTACCTCTTGACAATGCAATAAAATTGTAATAATCAACATAGTATGGGTGTGTAATAGCACATTCCAAGGCTACAAGGACTATAAACACAAAGCTTAGAAGTAGAAAAATTGCGCTATAAAAGCCAAAAAATATGGCTGCAATACTTGCTAGTTTAGAGACTGCAAATCCAGCTAGGATTGAAAGCGAAGGAAGGATAAATATTAACTGATAACTTCCACCCCGCTTTGGAGCAAAGGGCATACTCATTAACAGTAGAGGTAGCAAAGCCCATGACAAGAGAAGTATGAAGCATGGTTGACTTACTAGAGTAAAGGCACCCATCAGCAATCCTAACCCATACAATAATGCAAGCGGTATAGGCGTTGTTGCCAATAAATTAGTAATGTAAAAACTCCAGCCAACTTTCCACGAAACCAATGCTTTATATGATGAACGTAAGCTTCTTATAAACCGCATAGGATTCTTCCAAAGCCAAGGCCACATCGCATAGAAGCTTACAAATCCCAATAGAAGCCATAAAAGGAAAAAATAACCCAATCTAACAGCGGTTAAACCTTCTACCGCATATGCCCCTAACAGCAAGAACACCGACCATGGAAGTACAACTAGCGGAATTTCAAATCCGGTTTCCTTGCTCCCAAAGGTTAGCCCAAGAGCAATACCTGAAATTATGAGATATCCTATTGAGCTATATTGAATTGCTTGCAAAAGTGTCCAAATCGTTAAGGTACAGAAAAAGGTGACCCCGCTTTCAAGCATGGCGAGTGAAGACCAAGCAACAAAACTAGGGGCTAATGCTAAAAAAATCGCAGCTGTAAAACTAACAATTTCGTTTCTAAACAAGTCTAAAGATATAAAGTAGGTCAGCACACATGAGAGAGCGCCCAAGATAACTGAGGAAAGCCTTACAGCTAACAATGCTCGTCGTCCTGCGAAAAGATGAATTCCCTCTTGGTATAACGATTTGAAGTTAAATGTAATTCCATGCTTCAATGTTGTCGTCAAAAAAACGTAAGCGGCATAAGCTATTCCATACAGATACATCATGATAGGTGGATGGAATTCCAAGTTCCAAGCGTCCGAAGAAAAATTAAATGCAGCCACATTCTTGATGTAACTTGCACCACAGAATATGTAGGTCCCCTCATCCCATGTCATATCGATTTTACGAGCCGCCAGAAACCTCGGGATAAATGCGATAAGAAATATTAATAATGCTACCACAAACATTTCCATAAATTTAGTCCTCTTCTAGCATTTTGTGCAAATCATTAAAAAAAATTATAGCTATCTCTTCCTTTTTTGATCACTCTTAGCATACAGTATAGTAAGCACGCATTTCACATTTAAACTAACAAAAAGATAAAGAAATTGAGTGCAAAGGCAGTTACATCTAATTTGACTGAGTTTCATATGCATTACTAATTTTACCTTTACGGAGAGGAAACCGCCTTTTATTGGCTGGATAAAATGCATATAGGCACAGAGCTATGAATGTTGTCAGAGAGACTACTATGCCGATATTAAAAAGAGATTGTGGCCAGTAGTTTAATGTTATGTCGAAGTAGCCAGTCTGGTTTATGTACCAACCGTTGGCATAAGTATTGACCATAAAGTGTTTGTTCACTGTTTTCCCGTTAACGGAAGCTACCCAGTAAGGATCAAACGCCTCGCCGAACACGAGAAAGAACGGTCTAGACGCTTTGACATTAACTATGTATTCTGTTGGGTTAACATCATTGACTACGATTTCAGGAGCGTATCCATTGTTTCCAGCTAAACCTTCAATAAAATGCCAGTCAGATGCACTTAATTGATCCGATAAAAATAACACGGATTTACCTGCTGTGAAATTACCTGAATCTATAAACCTAACTGCTTGATCTGACCCGCCATCAATTAAATCAATTTGCGATGACGCGTAAATATGCGGAACAAAATATGTACTGTTTACCTCATAGAGGTAAATCTTATCGAAAGATGTTACCAGTCTAAGACTCGGCTGATCATTTAATTGCGTGAGAAGCCCAGCGTTAAACTTTGAGTCATAACCGTCAACTAAAATATATTTTACATTTAACAGCCCCGCCAATCTTGCCATTGTTGTATAATCGTTTTCATAAGTTGCATTACTCAATAGGTCGGAGGTTGCGTAGGGTTTAGAAATGATCCAAGGCACTACGGGTGGAGACCATGTTGGGTGCCATGAATAACTTTGATATTCTTGTATGTAAGGTAACTGTAAAATTCGGTAAAATTGGGAGTTATCTTGGCTAAGCCAGTTATCCGCCATATAGTAGGAATATGGAATTTTAACTGGGGCATTACCTGGCCACTGCTTGTATTGGTAAAAGAAATCTCCGGTAACTAAAGGCCAACCATTAATAAGAACCAGGATAATGATAAGCCCAACCATAATTTTCGGTGCTGCATATCTTATCTTATACGTGCCACTCTTAGTTTTATAAAAGTGATTTTGCATCATTTGGTATATTTTGTTGGAAACTGTAAGGCCTATTAAAACAGAGTACCCGAGTGCTGTTAACGCCATTACGTAACCCGTCGTCCTAAAAGTCCTTAAAATCCAAATGTTTTCAATTGCCCAAACAAATATTTTTCCAAATGGAGGGTTTGGTCCGTTACTTATGATGATGCCCACAATGGAAAGAATAGCAAAATAAATGGTATTCTTTGATCGCGGTCTTATCAAGAGCGCGCTAAAAGCTATTATTGCGAATAAAAGGTTAATAAAAGGGATAAAAGTTCCAGGTTGATTGTATACATTGCGCGTATTAAATCCTAGAGCGTTAATCATTGCATTCCTTAATAACCCCATACTCTGAAACTCCCACGGAATCACCGTCCCTGCACCAAATGTTGCTGCTTTTATCATAGCTATCCCTCTTGTTGATAAAAAGAAAAATAAAGGAACTATTATCCAGAGATTAATTAAAAAGAAAATAAGAAAGAATACTCCGAAAGAGAGTAATATGTCTCGGGAATTTTTAATATTGAAACAAAGATATAATAAAAACGAAAATAACAGCAATGCAAATAAGGAATAGTTTACTAATATCAGAAAGAAACCAAACATAAATAGTGATGCGAAAAAAGCTAATTTTATTTTATCCTTAAAGCGAGTATTTATACTCTTTATGAAAAGGCCTAAAATAATTGGGAAAACAGTATATGAAAAATCTGCTTGAGGCGTCACCCCCACTAGCACTGGATTAAACATGTAGAATAAAGCACTAATCCAGCAGGCGATACGTTTTCCATCCTTATTGCTTGGATAAACTACTGAAGCCATGTAGTACATTGATAAACCGTTGAGCGCGTAAAATAGGTAATAGTATAGCCTCTCTGCCCCAGCTAGGGATAATCCGATATTTGTAAATACATATGCTGTGCCATAAAAAAACCATTGTACAATGTAAAGGGCGCTAGAACTCCCTTGTCCATTGCTTGTCCACGTATACACTATTCTGTAGATATTGCTATTAGGGTTCAGCGGATAAATTTGGTCTCCACCAAAATACAGAAAATCCCCCTTAAACCATCGAAATACATACAATCCAATAATGCACAATAATAGATAATCTATCCATGATTGTGAGAAGGTATCCCTTATTTTTACAATCAAACTATTCTGTCGCTTTGGCATTAGTCTTTATCCTTTTACCATTTTTTTGTATAGAGGGGATGGTTCATCAAGGTGAAGAAGCCTTGATTCTAAAAGTAGAGTTTTAAGAATATCAATTTTTAAACAGTTTTTAAACATTCTTTTCTGAATAAAATAATCATCAATAACGCGCATTTGCTGAATCCTTTTATGCGTACGCCAGCTGTCTCGGAAATTGTAGATGTTCCACATTACAGATTTGATATCCGCTAGAGCAAAGCGGATTTTTCCAATTAATAGAAATAGAACAATTTCAGCAATCAGTAACGAGAAATACTTTGGAAGCACCTTAAGCAATGTCGAGCCTTTATAGTTTTTTATTAAAGTTCTTAAAGTATTACGTTCAGTTATAAACCTAATTACTGGTGCACGGCTACTTGAATTACTTGGCTTCCACCACCCACCACCTTTATGGTATACTACCGCCAAGGGGTTTACCATAATCTTATAGCCTGCTAGTTGAGCGCGCCAACATAAATCAAGTTCTTCTTGATTTGAAAGATATTTTGAATCGAAACCACCAATTTTTTCTAAGACTTCACGTTTAACCAGCATGCACCCTCCAGTAACCACGAAAACTGTTTTCAAAAGATCATATTGATGGTGATCAACTTCCAAAACTCCTATGCGGAAAAGGCAGTAACCATAAATATCACAGAAAAAACCTCCCACAGTGTCAATAACATTTCTATTATCAAATAATAAGAGCTTGCATCCGCAGATTCCTATAGAAGAATCAGATCTAACGGTCTTCACCATTTCTTTAAGAAAGTCTGGGTGTGCTTCAATATCATTGTTCATGAAAACAATAAAATCACCCTTTGCGTGTCTAAAACCTATATTGCTCCCCTCAGCGAATCCTTCATTTCTCTTATTTTCAACGACTTTAACCCATGGGAAGAGTTTTTTAACAAATTCAACGCTTCCATCCACAGAAGCGTTGTCAACTAAGATCACCTCATAATTTGGGTAATTTAGATTTCCTAGAGAAGAGAGGCATCTTTCCAGAAATTTTTTCCCATTGTAATTTATGACGATAATACTCGAAGTTGGACAAGAATTCATTGCATTTACGACCATAAATTTGTACGCGCGCATTCATTTTTTAATAACGATAAATATACTATTACCTACTCTTGTCCATATTTTTAAATCCAATCGGACTGATAACCATATGAAAGGAAAGAAGAAAAGTTTCGTAATAGAATAACGATCGCTTCCTTTGGCAATCTTCTTTTCTATTCCTTGAATAGCTAGCTGTAGATTCTGTTTAGATCCCAATTGCAAATCGTAAAAAAGTCCAGCCAGTTTATGGCTATAGTACCTATATGATACGATTGACAAGGAGGGTGGTAGATTTCTCCTTATACTTGCTAAGTCAATATAGCGTATTTTGTGGCCATATTCTCCTTTAAAAAAAGGGGCTTCATCTGATACTATTAACGGATTCTTAGAAAAAGTATACGGAAACTTCCAATATTTTGAAGTTGCAGCAATGAAAATAAAACCTCCTGGGCGTAAAATTCTTTCGCACTCACCAAATAAGTAAAAATAAAACTCGGGTTTAATGTGGTCTAAAACATCAAACAACAATATAATATCGAAACAATTTCGTGTAAAGGGAATAGGCTTCGTTATATCTGCACATATAAAATCTGGGTAGTTCGAATTATTTTTTATGACTAAATTCCTTGCGAGTTTCTGAATATTTTCTTGTATATCCAGCCCCACAACATTATGGCCTTGATTAGCCAACCAAACACTAAATTCTCCTTCTCCAGAAGCAAGATCCAAGATTTGTTTTGAACCATGCATTGTCCTCATCTTATCTCGCAGTATGCAAAATTTTGCCTCTTTAGCTACGTTAACGTTCCCAATGAATCCAAACTTTCCCTTATGTCTACCAAACCGCATTTAACATAACACGCCTTTTGATGATGCTCAAGTGTAATAATCAAACGTAGCTTTCTTTATTTAAATGCGTGTTACTTGAAAATCTATTTCTAATTAACCCTAGACCAATCGCAAGGGTTTCTAACATCTTCAGTAAAAAGAAACCTATCGTATGTGCTGGATCTTTTATGAGTATTCTCCTATTTCTATAATAGCATGACCTTAGTAATGGGATTTGTTTCCTCGTATTACCTTTGTATTTACCAATGTATTTGTCAAGCGTTCTTCCATAATCATATTTCTTCTTAATTCTCATTACCGGGTTAACTTTCCCCTCATGGTGCATCGTCATAGCTTTAATTCTAGTTATCTTGTATCCGTGCTGTAAAATTCTCTCTCGGAGATCCCAATCTTCGCCAGCTGTCATATTTTCATCAAATCCTCCTACTTCATTGAAAGCATGTCTACTGAAAAACCTAGGGGCTTCTATCAAATCGTCCCCTAAGTAGCACTTCGCTTCCAAAGCTCGGCATGCTGCCCAGAACCCTTCTCCTACAATGGCCTCGGGAAAGGTTACGACCTCAAAGTTCTCTCTAGTCTTTTCTATGCATTCTTCAATTACCTTTGGGCTTAGTTCAATATCTGAGTCTAGAAAAATTAAGTATCGGCCCTTAGCATTTTTAACTCCATAATTACGTGCATATGTTCGACTTCGCTCAGAACCTATGTTGAAAAATTTAACCCTCCCATATTTTCCTACAATATTTTTTGTATCATCAACGCTATTGCTGTCAACAACTATGATCTCAGTATTGCCGTATGTCTGCGATATTATGGATTTAATGCACACATCTACAGTTCCAGACGAATTGAATGTTGGAATTATCACTGAAACTAGCGGTCCATTAACATAGGCTTCTCTAACAGCCATATTCTTCCCCGATAAATCAAATTATCATACATCTTATGCCCAAAAACTCGCTTATTCTTTACGCTGAACTATTCTGCGGACAATACTATCATACTGTTTTATTTGTGCTCCTAGAAAGCCTACGTCCCCTTCAAGAGCTATAGCTTTTCGAGGACAAACAAAGTAACAATAGAGACAGCCAATGCATCCCTTTTCGACGTTATTTATCTCTCCAGGCAAGTCGAGACTCATTGGACAATACTCGCGGCATACTCTACAATCATTACATTTTTCATTTATCAGGTTTAAACTCGCTACTTCATCATCCTTCATGATGAATATGTCTTGTCTAAGACCTGAGAAATTGAGCATTTCACCTACAAGCTTTGAATTGAAAATTGAGTTGATGCCCGGTGATAATCTGAATTTTATGAAGTATTTCTGCCATCGTTGATTATTAACAAATCCTACGAACGGATTGACCTTTGGTCTTTTGAACTTTTTAACGTAGTTCGAAACATCTAAACCATCTGTATATCTTATACGCTCAGGGGTGATTAATCCAAGATCCTCAGCTGCACGTAATGGGCGTATTTCTCTATAACTAAATCCAGCTAATTTAGCGCAAGCCATGTCGACAAGGAAAGGGTCTTCTCCTACTATTATTAAATTCCTTTTAACTGGTATGCCCTTACTTGGACCTGCACCTTCCATAGCGATGAGTGAGTCAACAACCTGTAAATCTGGCTGAATTTTATTGGCCAGGTGTAATATGTTCTTGTATAAGCTGTAATGTACTTTCTGTTTGTTCTCTAAGCCAACTAGACATCCTATCAAGTTCTTCAATGATACACTCATTATAGTTTCGAAGTGGGTTTTCATTTTCGGTATATTAATGAAATAATCTGCGTCCACACAGATTTTTGCAATATCGGCTTTAATCCCGTTTTCAAAATCTATCTCTACACTGGGCGCATAGTTTAGATCGATGAACTTGACATCAAATTTTTCTACCACTTTATCTATTCTAAGGCGTTTAGCCACATTCACCTTATTTCTATAAAATCCGCTACTCGTCCCATCTCCAACTATCAAATTATTATACCCCGACTTCTTCAGAAAATCGATGACAGCGACAAGAACCCTCAAATCGGTAGTATTGCCAGTTAAAGCATTCATGTTACTATTAAGATTAGGTTTTAGAAAAATTTTCGCACTTTTTGATTTAGGAAGTAAGTGACTACGTGCACTTAGAGTCTGTGAAATCTTTTCACGAATTTCTCGAGTAGAATAGCATTCCAAGATCGAAACTTCTGAGTTCATGCGGGTATCTTCCAGAAATTTACCTTGCAAAATCCTTCACATGCCCCAAAACTTTCTTAGTCCCTCTAACAGAGTACTTCAAATCTCTCCAAGAACGAATCTGAATTAAACGTCTAAACATATACTTCGGCGACAAAAACAACTTGTAAGTATCATCGCACAACTGCTTAACCTCTCCAGGCGACATCTCAGCGCTCTTCAAAACAGGCTCCGACATATCCCAACGCTCCCACTCACCAGGCGAAAACCGCAGCCAACCATTCTTCAAAGCCATTTCATACAGCCTGCTTCCAGGATAAGGCATCAAAAGCGTGCTCTGCAACGTGTCAGCATAACCACCATCCATTAACTTCTTCGCCAACCGATAAGTTTCAAGCTCCTCCTCCCTAGATGCATCGGGATAACCAAACATAATAGTGATATGAACTGTTAATCCCGCATTCTTCGCCTTTCTACAAGAACCAACAATCTCCTCCACCTTTACACCCTTATTCAGCTCATCTAAAATCCTCTGGCTTGCAGACTCCAGCCCGAAGAGCAACATCCTGAAACCAGCCCTCTTCATTAACCTATAATCGTCCAGATTTAATGCTCCAAATCTCATGTTTGCGCTAAAATAGATTTTTTCGTTAAGTTTTCTCTCAATCATTAAGTTACAGAACTTTCTCAGCCATTCACCGACTGGGAAAACTCCAGTGTCATCAAAAACCTCATGCACCCTATATTTTTCCACTAGAAATTCAATTTCATCCACTAACAATTCTGGTTTTCTAACTCTAAACGTTGGATATAGCGTAGGCCAAGAACAGAAGCTACATCCGCCATTTTTACGCCACCAACAGTCACGCCCAACCATCGTGTACGTTCCAGGCGTCCTCTTGTAATTCCCATTCTTCTCACTGTAAAGCTGCCACTTCGTTAAATCTCTATTAATAAACGGCAAACTATCTAAATCATGATTCAATTCAAACTTTCCAGTACTCTTCACTTCACCATTCTCTCTATACCAAATTCCTGGTTCAAACGTCTTCTCCTTTCCATTGAGATATTCAACTAAATTCAGGAGGAGGAAATCGTAATCGCCGCCAGTTAAAATGTAATCGACCTTGCTACTCTCCATCGATTCTTTAGGTAAAGCGGTAACATGGTCCCCGAATAGGATCACTTTTGTGTCTGGAATTTGCTCTTTTACGTCTCCTATGATTTTCCAGTGCTTTTTAACCACTGGAGTCTTCGTCTCAATCGCAACAACATCTGGTGCATCAAGTCTTAAGCGGCTTAGCCACTCTTCATACGTCCTCTCCTCTGCTATTGCGTCATTCCAAACCACATTGTATCCAGCTTGACTAAGCAAAGTTGCCGCATACGCAGGTACACATGGATAGATGTATGTAGGTTCGTTGAAATACTGAAATTGACGATTTTGACTTAATAGAGGAGTACCTTTACCAAGTAATGGTGGATAGGTGATTGTGATCTTCATTTTCATCACTTGATTGTTAAGTTTGGTTTTTTAATACTGATAGGCAGTTGTATAAATTAGATGGATAATCTATGTTATAAAATAGCAAGAACTTCGGCTTTTTATCCTTTGAGCTCTCTTATGCTTAGACCTATAAGGTATGCTGTTCCATAGAAAAAGTGCGTTAATATGATTCCTAGAAAAACTAATGCTGTTAACTTGAGATTTTTAGTTTTAAGCCCTGTCAAGAAGCATGATAATAGATACAACGCCATAACTGCGAGAAATGCGATCTTTATCGTGGGATTAATCATTGATAGAATTAACCCTAAAATAAAACCTATAAGAAAAACTGAGGGAACGAAATAAGGGAATTTCCGGGATGTTTCAGGAAATTTCTTCGCGAAATAACCCCTATGCAGCCCATAGCTCCAAATTTGCTTAAGATATGGAATAAACAAGGGGCGTCTACGGTGATACACAACTATGTCCGGGTGGTACATAATCTTCTTTTTAAGACGATGAGTAATTTTAAGACAAAGCGCTGTATCCTCGCCAGGCCAAAAATCAGCTTCAAAGCCTCCTAATTTTTCTAGGATTGACCTACGAGCAATAAAGTTGCAGCTGGGAAGATCGTCGGTTTCACGAGATTTAGTGGGCTTATATCGAAAGGCTAAACCGGCTCCGCCCATGGGCGAGGAGAGAATTATGCCGCTTGCCTTCCGCTTCAACTTACCCTCTTCTAGCATTATTCCTGGCCCTCCAACAGCGGCGAAATCAGGATTCTCAAGATATTTCACAGCATTCTTAAGCCAGTCTTTTCGCGGAAAAGCATCTGAATCTAAAAATGCACATATTTCACCTTGAGAGTTAGCAATTCCAGTATTCCTTTTTACTGAAGGTTTAACAGGTCCAGTTGGGATTAATCGGACATTTTCAGATTTCAAATCACTAGGCGAATCCGGCAAAACCAATATTTCAAAGTTAGGATAATCTAAAGCCAAGCACCCTTCTACAGCTTCTTCTACGGTTGCATCAACAATTTTGCATGGTATTATTATTGAAACTTGAGGTAACATAACTCATTTCTCTTAATCCTATTTTTTATTGTAAAGTAAAGCATTCACAGTTGATTATAAACTTGTCTTACAATTAATTAAACATGATTTTCTTGCTTTTTTGTTGTCTATGCAATCTAACCCGTATTGCTGAAATTGCTGAAAGTGCTGGCTTATATACCAGAAATATTATGATTCCAGTTAAAAACAATGCGGACACCCATACACCCGCTTCAAAATAATTGTTTGCGGCGTACTCAATGGTAAGTTCAAGTTTCCCTGTTTTGTTAATGTAGAATCCGTTAAGAAATGAATATACAGGAAAATGTTCCGCTCCTTCAATACCAACCACATGCCAGAGTGAATCATAGTTTTCCGGTATGGTTAAAAAGAAAGGCTTGTCAGCATCAATCGTTACTGTATATTCCCCTGGGAATGGTGTGGCGTAATCTAAGACTTTAACTTGCGCCGTTACATCGGATGGTAATTCGGATATTTCCTGCTGCTTTCCGCTCGTTATGTTCCATAAGCACATCAGCACTTGATAGTGACCGCCTTTTACATGGTCGTATGTCACTTTCTTTGCTGCATAATATGTCCTAAACCAGATGTCGAACCCAGGGTTGTCCCACCATGTATTCGGCAGTCCGCCTTGTACGCTCTGAACCATCGATCCATTTTCATACGCATCAGGTTCTTCTGTCGAATGTGTTCCAAATAGGTCGTAGCCAGTCTCAGGGCTTCCTCTTTGTTGAATGAACACTATGCAGTACTTCTTACCGACATCTAGTTTATCACATTCCAGCGGTATCCTCTTCACAAGCGGAGTAAAATCACTAACTTCATCCGGCAATACTACAGCGCTCGCTAAAACTTCTGAGGTTGGAAAACCATTAGCGTCAACTGGTTTTAACTCAACCACTAAATTTTCTGCACGCCCTACTCTAGCTATATCAACATCTATGCCTGAAATGTTTGAATACCGTGGTGTAAACGATTGAGCTGTAACCCACGCACCTGAACCGCGAACCCGCCGTGGATCAAGCATAGAAGGATATGAATATTGATCAATTTCTGGAACGATTTGCGTAGGGCCTGTTTTTATGATTATCACGTTTTTCTTTTGCAATTTATTGAGTATGTTTTCGTACGAGCTGTGCAATTTTGAAGGCGGTACTAGAAACAAAACGTTGACAAGGTTGCCTCCATTTTCATTAACAAGACGAATTGTATGAGCGCCTAGAGTCAGAGAAGCTTCACCGACCTTTATCCATTTAAGATAGCTGCGCTGCGAAGCAGTATCAGTCGTGTTAACGTATGCACCATCTACATAGACTGATATTTTTCCGCTGGTGGGGCTCCGCATAGCCCTTATCCAGATTTCATTCGGCCCTAAGCTTTCGATGTTAACTTTCATATCGAGACTTCCACCAACGGCATGGGTTGTGGCAAAGGTGCCTCCATAGATGAAATCCCCCTCTTGGAGTGGGGCTATGTCGAAGGAAAGTAAATTTTGACCCGTGTATCCAGACCAGTATTCATCAGGTTTAGCGTGAGTTGTAAAGTCAGTGGGGTACACAAATTTCCCCTCACTAAGTGGAAGATAAAGATCCTCCAATCCTTTGCAGTTACTGAAAAATACGGTATCAGAAATTTCAAGCAAACGGCTAACTGAAGAACTTGATAATTGTTCACTGAAGATTATCGCGTATTGCTTTGGGTTAAAGCTGTCCAGTTCAATTAGTGATGCAAATGTGTTAAGACCACCGACCACGGTTGCAATTCTCGGTGTAGCGTGAATAAACGAGATATCTTCTTCATTTTCGAACGCGTAGATGAAACCATTGTTATAAATCATTTTGAGGTCTTTTTGGCGATTTAGGGCGGACAATGCTTCTTGCTGTTCGGTGTTATTTGGAAACCTTAGATAGATAGGCCATTGCGATTTCCATTTATCTGCATGTAGAATAGCGTATTTCACACCAGCTATTGAGAGCAACTTTCCAATATGGCTACTTTCATCCTCTAGTAGTCCCTGCTTGTAGAAATAAACTGGAAGGTTGAGGTATGGTTTTGATGAAACAATGTCCGGGAAGGCTCCGAATGGTTCTTGTGGTGACCATGAGTAATGTTGTAGCACATCGATGGATTGGGGTAGCCACCAAGCTCGATATAGACCTGTCTGCGCTTGAAGCCATGTATTTACCTCTTTATACTCTCTCGGAATATCCACTGGAATAAGATGATTATTGATGTTTCCTGAGAGTGGATATGAACTATAAACTATCCAAGGCGTTAATGCTGCAATAACTATACCTATGATAACAATCACTGTTATTATTCGAAGGAAGGTTAGAGCTTTTTCAGTTGAATGCAGAAATTTGCCACCAATAACTTCTTTAAGATGAGACAGTTTTTCGTTAGTCCAAATCAATGTTTTATAGATAGCCATCGCTGATAAAAAGCTCAGGAAATAAGCTGTTGCTAAGACGAAAGCGCTGGGGCTCCTATAAAATAATAGCCAAGATGAGCCTTTAAGCTCGAAAAACTGTACGAAGGAGAACCAGAAACTGTCGAAGGGCGGGGTTCTCGTAGCGAAAACTATGCAGACTGCTGCTAATAAGGCGTGGAATATTACGAGGTATCTTCCTTCATTTTTTTGCCTAGCGTATAGTAGAACTGAAGAGAATGCGATGAGCGGTATTAGGAAGCCCATTAACAGCGTGATTTTTGTTTCTGGTAAAGAAAACCACTGCACATTTAGAGTAACTATGTTTATCATCTCGGAACCAGCTGATCCGAGGTAGCCCCTGAGCTCTTCGATGTTTGGTATGCTTGGTGAGGGAAGGTTTAATGCACCTCCAACGTTGCCGATAAGCAGTGGGAAAATCCGATAGGCGTTGAGAATGGAAAATGAAGTAATTATCAAAATATTCTTCTTCAAATCAGGCAGTAGATGAACTCTTCCCATTATAATTCGGAAAAATTGGTAAAAAATCATGAACACCGCCATCGCAAAAAGTAAGGGTGTATAGCCGAAGAGTAAATTCATAGCTAATGCTACTAGTAGTGAATTCCTTAGGACATTGCTATCATCTCTTAAAGTTTTCACATAAAGAGCAGTGATTATCGGAATTGATGCATAAGCCAACATTCTGCCTACAACAGTAATGGATGTTACAGCGACCTTGTTGATCATAAAAAACAATGAAGCAGCAGTGCAGCTACCATAGTAGGCAAGCTTATTGTCGCTTTCCGGTAGCAACATTCGCATGGCGAAATACATGAAGACGCCTGCTAAAACGTAGTTTTCTAACAGCCATAGTTTCTCTAATAGGTCAGCTGGAAGACCCAGCCAGTAGTGGATCATTAACTGCAGCGAAAATATGTAAAATGGGATTCCAGTCGGTGAACTGGCATAGTGGTTCCACGCGTGCAATTGCTGAGAAATGGATGCGGGAATATCGTACGTAAACGGTAAATCCTGGACAAGAATAAAGCCTGGTGTTTGGAAAATTTTCCATAGAGCTAAGAAGCCTACAAGAGCCGGTATCAGAATTCCAAGTGCTAAATCTATTAGCAGTTCTCTAGGTTTTTCCTTCATTTTCAACCCTTAATTTTTCAATAGGCATTCATGATTTAAGTTTCTTAATAGTAGATTTCAAAGAGGTTTACTATATTAACAAATAAGAAATGTTAAAAATCATTGGTCAGCAAACCCCGTTAAGGAGACCTCTATTGGCTAATCTTAACAGTCAACCATTAGTTTCAGTGGTTGTTTTGAATTATAACGGCTTAAAATTTCTAGATAGATGTCTCAGCTCTCTTTTAGGCACTAACTACCCAAACTTTGAAGTCATTTTTGTGGATAACGCTTCAGCTGATGGGAGCTTGAAGGCGGACTGCGCGCATAAAAGTATAAGTTATACTTTTATATAATTATACTAGGCGATGCTATGTATAGACTTACCTCAGAAGGAAAAATCATCCAATCGCTTAGGAAGGGTGAAAAAACTTTTTCACAGCTGTTAAACGATACAGGGTTAAGCCCACGCTGGCTTAATATTAAGATTGAAATTTTGACTGGTGTTGGGTTATTGAGGCGAAGGGGACGCAGTTACGCTTTAACCAATGAAAGACTAGTTTCACGTCCGCTGATTGAGAAGCTTATTAACGTATCAAGCGACCTCTATGCGAACTCTCAAATAATTGCTGCAATCCTTGTAGGGGGCGTCGCTAAGGGAATGTTCACTGAGGAGAGCGACCTTGATATAGTGATTATTGTTGAGGAGGAATTCCAGGTTCGAGATTTGGAGTGGAAGCTCGAAGACAAGTATGATGTTAGCATAGATTTATTCTGGTTTACTAGGGACGGTTTCTTCAAAATGCTCGCCTCAAAATCTACGTTCCTATTCGGCATGGCTGAAGGATACAAGGTATTATTCGAGAAAGAAAGAGGAATATCGGAAATTATAGACTTTAAAATTCGCTACGAGATTAAAGATGCATGGAAGTACGACGAGGAGGCTGGGGCATGGTTTCCGAAGCAAAAGCTTGGTTGAACACAGCCATAGAGCACCTAGAATTCGCGGACTGGGTTAAACGAACCAAGAATCCACATCGAAACGTTGCAGTCGCATTCTACAGCGCTCTAGCAATCGAAGCGGCCAGCTCGGCCCTAATTCTTCACTTCGGCCTTATTCCAAGTAAGACTCATAGAAACTACTTCATAATCCCGAAGCTACCTTTACCAGATCAAGAAAAACGACAAGCAGTTACTCTCCTAAAAAGATGTGAATCAACACTCAAAGAACTAACTCGCTACCCCAGAAGAAGCCCAACGGGGGAAGAATACCTCACCCCAAGAAAAATGACCTCAGAGAAAGATGCTCAATACCTTAACGAGGGCGCGCACCTCTTAGTAAGCCTAGCGTTAAAAACCGTCACCTAGGACAGTGTATGCTTTGGCGGGGCATCAAAACTTTATGCTTAATAAACAACCTCTGGTTTCTGTTGCGATACTAAACTATAATGGCAGAGATTTTGTGGATAGGTGTTTAAATTCTGTTATAAACACAGACTACCCGAGTTTTGAAGTTGTTTTTGTCGATAATGCTTCCACAGACGGCAGCCTAGAATTTATACGTGAAAAGTTCGGGCGGGGTCTTCGGCTTAAAATTATTGCTAATGATAGGAACTATGGGTTCGCTGAGGGGAACAACATCGGCTTCAGAAACGCGAAAGGAAACTACATAGTATTCCTAAATATGGATACAGAGGTCGAGCCTAACTGGCTTACAGAACTTGTTAAAGTCATGGAATCTGACCAAACAATCGGAGCTGCCCAAAGTAAACTATTACTAATGCGTGCCCGCAGGAAAATTGACACATGCGGTCATATGTTAACTCCATTCGGCTTTACTTTTGAGAGAGGCTCAGGAGAGGACGACAATGGACAATATGACTATGTCGCTGAAATTTTTGGAAGTAAGGGGGCATCGATGATCGTTAAACGAAGTGTACTCAATGAAGTCGGAATATTTGACCCAGATTATTTTACACTTGTAGAGGAAACCGATTTATGTTGGAGAATTTGGCTTAGAGGCTATAGAGTCGTTTTTGTCCCCAAATCAATTGTTTATCATGCTGTTGCACGTGCAAGGTTAAGCGCTCGGGGTTGGCGTGGGGTCGAATTGTTCTACTGGCATAGAAACCAATTAGTGACTTTGCTGAAAAACATGGAGCTCAAAAACCTAGTAAAAGTCCTAACTCTACGCTCATCGTTATCTTTCATTGATGCTTTCGTCGGAAGTGTCAAAAGTCGAAACGCTCGTCCATTGTTATCGCTTCTGAGAGCAAACATATGGGTTATATTCAACTTTAGACGCATTTGGGAGAAGCGTAAACAAGTTCAATGTTTGATAAGAAAGAAGAAGGACAAGGAGATTATGCCGCATATAATGGTTAAGACAAGCATTCTTGGAAAACTACGTGAACGGTCTAGAATAGGTAGCTGATAAAAGAATTGAAAGTTGTCATAGTGAATCCTTCCAGTGTTGCTACTTAGACAGATATCTGATCTTTCTTTTTATTTTCCCACCCATGGGGCTTAGCAATATTGCAATAATTGTCAACGATGAAACTGTGATTAACACACCAGCTTCAAAATATCGATTTATACCCCACTCAATTTCAAGCTCAAGTTTACCTGTTTCCTCAATATAAAATCCATTCAAAAATGATAATGCTGGAAAGTGCGTAAACTCCTTAATGTTAGTTATAGTCCACGCTGGGTCAAAGTTCTCTGACATAACGAGGGCGAATGGTGCTGTTGCTTCAACTGTTACAATGTATTTGCCAGGGCAAGGTGTTGTGAAGCCTAAAACTCTAGCTACGGGAGGAGCGGAAGGTATTTCTTCTATTTTTTGAAGGACATCATCATCAACATTCCAACTATACATTTTTCCACTCTTTCCGTCAGCCTCACTGTAAGGTTGAACAATTATCACATCCTTCCCATGAACCGCACTTTTTGTTTCATCCTGCAGACTCTTCATTTTCTGCGACGTTATTACCATGAGTACATCCACATTGTTTTCTCCACGCGTATTTTCCAACTTAAATTCATGACTTCCCTTCGTTAGGTTGATTCCAGAAACATTCATCCACTGGAAATGGAAATAGGAGTCGTTTGTGCTTATGCTGCCAGCGCATACCCCATCTACATAAAGAGCTATCTCGCCACCGACCGGGCTTTTCAAAGCTCTAATCCAAACATCATAGTTACCAACTTCTTCAACATTCCTAGTTATTGTAAGGGTAGCACCCTCAACGCTTGCGCCAACGAGCCCTGTGTAGTAAAAGCTGTTTTCTTGAATGTAGTTTTTACCTGTTTTTTCGCTTTCATAGTAATTACCCATAAAAGTGCGCCCTCCTTTACTCCAGAGCTTGCCATCGTTGGGTCCGCCGGCGTAGCTATTTAGATTGATAAACTCGTCTTGCTGAAGATGTAGAGACAAATCCTCAGTTCTGTCGGTGTAGTCCATAATAATAAGGCTGGATATGGATAGAAGCTGCTTCAGCTGTGAGGCTGAAACTTGTTGAGCGAAAATAAATGCGTATCCGGTCGGATCAAAGTCGTTCAGCTGCAAAAGATACGCCAGAGTATCAAACCCACCGACGATTATTGCCACCTTTGAAGGTGCATACATGAAAGGGGAATCCTCCTTATTTCTGAAAATGTAGATGAAACTCTGGTTGTAAGCTAACTCGAGATCTTTTTGTTTCAATAAATTGTTTAAGGCTCTTGTATCCTCATCTCCATTCGGGAAAAACCATTGCGAACTAGCAAGATCCTTGTGAAGAATTACGTACTTTACACCTGCAACTGATAGAATTTTACCTAAATTTTGAGTACGATTCATCATGAGATCCTGTAGGTAAACATGAGCCATAAAACCTGAAGGCCATATGTAAGGTTGCGGTGAAGTAGTTTCCGGAAAACCAGCGAACCCTGTGCGCGCCCATTTAGGCGAAAGGAATATTTCCAAACGATAGGGAAGCCACCAAACACGGTAGTCCCCTGAACGGTCTTTAAGCCACCTATTAGCATTCACGTACTCGATTGGGGCTTCTGTCGGAGTATATTGCCCATTCATACTTCCAGAAGCTGGATAAGTGCTATATACAATCCAAGGCAGTATTACTCCAGAAATAATCAATAATGAAATCGCTAACGCGGTTACCTTATGTAGGCTCTGGGTTTTTGAGCGTACAAACTCTGAGATTTTCCATACAAGTAATCCTGCTAAGAATGTGTATGCGTAACTTATTACTGAAATAAACCTACCAGGTTCTCTAAAGGTAATCCAAGCTAGACTACTCAGAGGAATACTTCTCGCTAATGAAATGTACCATGTTCCGAGAGGACCCTTTGGACCTGCAGCAAAAAGTATTGCCAGCGCAGCCAAAATTCCGAAGAACAATGTTACGTGTTTCTCACCGTTCTTCTTCATATAAAGAAGGATTGCTAAGAAGGCGATGAGGGGCATCAATAGCCCTACGGCTTTCAGTAAATTATTCTGGGGGAAGAAATCCCATGATGAAAGATTCAGCATCATAACATCGATGAAAGTTATGCCTGACATGAAGACGTTTTCAAAATTTATCGCGCCTACGGCGCCGCCACTCAGTGGGCTACTAGAGCTACTGAAGTAAGGGAGCATCCAATAGATACTACTCAGAAAGAATACTGCAATTATTAAAAAATTCTTTTTAAAGTCGCTTAAGATTAGTGTTTTCAGCTTTTCGTCTTTTGTTAAAAGTCTATAGACCTCATACATTCCGAGTGTAATCACTATTATGGGGATATGTGGTGGGTAAAGGGCTGCGAATCCAATTAATAGGGCTGTTATCACAGAATTTTGAAAAACATGGGTATCTTCTCTTAATGTTTTTATGTAGAAAGCTATTGCAAGTGGGAGAATAGCGTAAGAAGGCATTCTTGAGGGCACTCCGATGTAGAAAATCGCCAATCTGTTAATCATGAAACAGATGGAAGCGGCTACGCAGGCTCCATAATAAGCCACTTTGTTTTCCTTTTGCAGCAATATTCGCATAGCAAAGTACATTGATATTCCAGCCAAAGCGTAGTTTCCAGCAAGCCACAATTTCTCCACAAGCTCTGCTGAGAGTCCAAGATACGCCAAAAATGCCATTTCAAATGTGAAGGGAAGATTTGTGCTAATGTTTTGTATGCCTGCATAGGAGTTCCATGGGTAGATTAAGATTCCACGCTTAAACCACTCAAGAAAATCGAAGGAGAATGACAAGTCACCCCAAAAAACGAAACCAGGCTTAGCGAACACCTCCCATAAAGCGAGATAAGCGATAAAACAGGGAACGAGAATTCCTAGCACAATATCTAGAAGAAAATATTCTCGCTTTATTCTAAATCCCACCTTGCTAATGTCTCATTTCAGAACTTCTCGATAAGCCTCATAATAGTGTCCCGCTATAACCTTCCAATCATATATATCCTCTGCGAGTTTTCTTCCTTCAACGCCCATTTGTTTAGCCAACTCATAGTCACTGAGAATTTTTATCAACGCATCCGCAATACTTCTACTATCCGCTACAGGTACAAGAAAACCTGTTTTTCCATCAACAACTTTTTCTCGGGATCCTATGGTGTTTGTGGCTACGCATGGTCTCCCTGACGCCATAGCCTCCAAAGTAACATTCTCATAAGCTTCAGACAGTGATGGGTGGCATAGCACTCTACATTTTGCGTAAAATTTAGGCACTTCGGATCGAGGAACAAAACCATGAAAGATTACGTTTTCCTCTAAGTGTAGTTTCTTTGTCAGTTTCTTTAGATTCTCAGTTTGCGGTCCAGCTCCAAGCAGATGTAATTTCGCTTTAGGCGCATCTTTGAGTACGTCTGGCATTGCCTCTATTAGGTAATTGAACCCCTTCCTCTCAAAGTGACCGCCTAAAGCTAGTATATCGTAAGTCTCCGGAACAGGTGATGATTTGAACTCCTCCAGATTAACTCCTAGCGGAATTATCCTTATTTTTTCACTTTCCACGTACTCTTTGTAGAGTTGTTTCGCTGCTTTGTTAACTGCTATTAAAATGTCGCAATTCTTCAAAGTTTTTTCAAATAGCTGTATTTGCGTGGGCTTAAGTGTTCTTAATGTTGTGTCAAGTAGGTAGCGTTCTATGCTGATTTCTTCTAATGCACTTGTTGGACGCGACTCACTCCACATTCTTCCCCACACGAGGAGACTGTCATCTCTAAAAAAGGCTGTATGAGGACATTGAACAGGCCCTATTACAAAAGGATAGTTCTTGTTACTTATGGCCACTGGGTTAAATGTGGTTCTGTATCCAAAAGGCAGAATATGGTGTAAAATCGAAATCTTTTCTTCTTTCAGAATATCTAGCGAACGTTTAAAATATTTGTAAATGAAAGTTGTTTGCTCGAAAACTCCTCCGCCGAATCTTACATTTAATCTATATAGCTTAACTTTGCTTGGTAGTGGCTTCTCAATTTTAGCAAAATTCACTAGGGCTTGGAAATTCACATTAAACAATCTGCTGAGGTGATATAGTATTTCATAGCTTACCTTAGCATCTGTTCCCGTTATGTCGCTAATCAAATAACCTGCAGGTACTGCTAGCACATGTAATTTGCCGTTTTGCATAGTGTATCCTTTACTTAGCTACTACCGAAATCCCTTTTGAATTTTCCATAAACCTATCATATGCACTTTTGAACACAGCGTATGTATGCTCATAAGTATAGTTCTGTTCAACGAATTTTCGGCAATAAATCGACATGGCCTTCAGCGCATCCCTATTCTTTACTAGGTTTTGAAGCACATCCTTCAGCTCTTCAACATCCTTCACAAGATACCCATTTTTTCCGTTCTCTATAATTTCCTCAGGTCCGGGGGATCCTTTTCTACCGATTATGGGCACACCACAGCTTAGCGCTTCGACGAAAACATTCGCGAAAGTTTCATCAGGTCTCATATTGACAAAGACGTCTGCGTTCGTGTAGATTTTAGGCAACTCGTTATGAGGAATGTAGCCGAAGATTTTATGGTCTATTTTATTTTCCCCAAGTTCCTTCTTTATCTTATCAAAAAATTCCTTATCAACAACCCTGCCTACAACCCAAAAAACAACTTTTCCCTTTATCTCCGGATCAGAGATTGCCATAATTATGTCTTCCACCCTCTTAAGGTGACTGATGAGCCCAACAAAAAGAATTACCAGTTTATCGTGGCGCGGTTTTTCGCTACTTGGTTTGAATTGATTTATGTCAACACCTTGTGGGAAGATGTAAATTGGTTTCTTGATGAATTTTAATGATTTCTTCAGGTATTTTGTATTGACGAAGACACCATGTACTAAAGAGTAGTATAGGTAGCGATAATAAATATCGATAAGTCTTCCAGCGAAACCAAAATTTTTAAAATCGTATACGTTAAACATGAAATCCACAATCTCTATTCCTAGTAACTTGGCGAGAATCACTAATGGTAATTCTATCCATGGCTTTGGGAACGTATTGATCTGTAGAACCTTCACGTTTTTTCGATGTCTTATTAAATAGGAAAGCAGTATGCTGTATTTCCTTTTCGGGATTAAAACGTATTGCGTTAACCCTCTTTTTATTGAAGAGACTCTCTCCTTCCTCGTGAGAGCCACATGCATAACTTTCAGCTGATTTTCTGACGCATATCTATCAAAAACATAGTTAAAGGCCAGTCCACCCTTTGCTATATCCTCTATATCAGCCCCAATACTTTCCGCAGTCCATCCTGAGAAAGATATTATCTCATCCACGTTTTGAACCTTCAATTAGTTTTAGGGTGGAAGCGCCTTATTCTCAGTTTCCTCTAAATTCCTCTGGTAACGTAATAAGTTCTTTTAAGAATAGTTGCGTGAGGTGTATACTCATCCTTTTCGATATTCCACAATTTGTATAAACGTAGTTGCTTTGTTACTCAGGTTCACGGTACAAGCCTAATCCCACGTACTTACATTGTAAAGGCAGTTGAGTAACTTTGTCCCTTAATATCCGCCAACAATCTATAATGGTCAAATTATCCTTGTTGATTCGTGACAAGATATCTGGCAATTCTAGGAACTCTTTCAAAGGGGTGGCTATGACACATAGATCTGCATCTTTGACGCATTCTTCCACATTCTTCGAATATTCAACGAGATTTCCTAGCACCTCTTTAGCTGTCGCTACTGCTGCTGGGTCATATGCAGTAACTTTTATTCCGTTCTGAAGGAGTCGTTGAATTATCTTAACCGATGCAGATTCTTCTATTACATCTGTTTCGGGTTTGTAACTTAATCCTAAAAAAGCTACTTTTCTATCATTTTCGCCTAGTTCTTTCAGTATTAGCGAAGCAACTCTTTCATTCTGTTGTTCATTAAGCTCATCGGTTACTAATGGAAATTTAGCCTCACACCCAACTCTTTTGGCACTTAAGTAAAAAGCCCTATTGTCACGGGGAAAACAAGGACCGCCATAACTTAATGCGCCCTTTAAGTAATAGGGGGCTATTCTTCTATCTCTCCCTAGCGCCTTGGTGACTGCATCAACATCTGCTCCCCTATATCTTTCACACATTTCAGCTAATATGTTAGCGAAGGTCATTTTCATTGTTATATAAGAATTAAGAGAAATTTTAGTTATCTCTGCGTTAATTATGGACATTCGTTCTACTGGAGGATTATTTTCGCACATTTCTCTATAAATTTGTTCAACAACATCTCCAGACCGTCTATCATACTCGCCAATTAAAACAAAATCCGGGTTGAGAAGACCCTCGATAACGTTTCCTAAAGCTATGAATTCTGGGTTGTAGCAGAGACCAAAATCCTTTCCACATTCTTTGCCAGAGGCGCGCTCTAAGGCAGGTTTGAGGTGATTTTCTACGTCCCCAGGCATCACGGTGCTTACTAGGGTTATAACTTGATACTCTTTTGCACTTTTCATAACTTCACCGATCATCTGAGCTACTGATAACACTTGTTCTAGAGAATAGCCTCCGTCCCCTTTACTTGGCGTACTAACCACCATGAAAACAACATTCGTATCTACGATCGACTGAAAGTCGTTGGTTGCCTTGAGATTCGTGTCACATTTTTCGAGAAGGGCTTGGAGCCCAGGCTCATAGATAGGGCTTTTACCCTGATTTATGAGGTTAACCTTAAACTGGTCTATATCGATGCCAACAACATTGTTCCCCTTATATGCCAAACAAGTTGCTAATGGCAAACCTAATTTACCAAGGCCAATTACGCTTACTTTTCTCATATCCAAGTTCACGCTTTTTTTAGCAGGATCAAACCTACGATATCTCGCCTCGGGAATACGCTCCTCTAGCCCACTCAACTGTTCTTCTTAGCCCATCGGCAATATTGACCTTGGGTTCCCACCCCAGCAGTTGCTTAGCCCTCGAGACATCCAAAGATCTACTTTTTGGGCCCTCTGGCTTAGAAGCATCGTATAATACCTTTTTTGGCCTATGGTCAGCAAGCTCGAGTATCATGCTTGATACATACTTTATCTTATACTTCTCACTCCAACCTAGATTTACAGGCGTTGCATTCTGAATTTTTTCAGCAGCAAGTATAGTGCCGTCAACTATATCGCTAACGTATGTGAAGCCTCTCTCTTGTTCCCCAGAGCCCCAGACTACATATGGATCTTCTTTTCTCAACGCCTTCCTGATTAGAGATGCAATAGCGTGACTTTCATCATATTCCTCTGGTCCATAAACCGTTAGGTACCTGCATATTGACGACTTAAAACCATGTTGTTCATAGTAAGCCTTTAACTCAAGCTCAGCCATGAGTTTAGCCCAACCATAAGCATTGTCGCTGCTCTTCCATCCGTCTCCAGTGCTTAACGCATCATCCTCTCCTAAAGGTTTAGAGCCCATTTCCTGCAATTTATCAGGATAGACGCAAGCTGAAGATGCAAAGTGTAAATGCTCAACACCTGCCTTATAGGACGCGGCAATTACATTGTGGTTTATTGCAAACCCAGCACAACAGTCTGCTTGCCTAGTATCAACAAATCCTCTACCACCAAAAACCGCTGAAAGATGAAACACCACGTCGTATCCCCGAGCTAAGCTCTCAAATTTGTCTCTCTCCCTTTCAAGGTCCATTACTATTAACGGCGTGAGCCCTTCATCGTATTCTGTAACTTTGGGCTTGTAGCCATGTTTAACCCAAACATCCATGTATGCTTTGAGCTTTTTATCCCATAAAATATTCCCACCGTAATACATTTTGTCTATACCTGTTACCATGGCGCCCAAACTTAACAGTCTATCAACCAAGTGGTGCCCGATAAATCCTGCTGCCCCTGTAATCAGAACCCTTTTTCTTTTCCATTTCATAGAAACACCTTTTCTTCATTGATAATATATATGAATTTTATGCTTTTTTACGCTTAAAACGCGCTCCAATAAAATTTACTATTTTTTCCACGTAGTTTGTCAATATACCATTACCAACTTAATTTCTGACCAGTTTGTTAGAGTCATTCCTGGCATTTATTTAAATATTTGAAACCCTTTTTGATAAATTCTTTTAATAGTGAGCGATTAACTAATCTGCTGTGAAAATAGATGAAAAGGACGCTAGAAAAGTGTCGGCAGTCAAAAATGAACTTATGGAAATGCTAAAGCTGGACTACGAGGGTATTGCCAACCGTATTCAACACTTCATATCCAAAGAAGTAGCTTCGACTAAAGCTAAAGGTGTTGTAGTGGGGCTTAGTGGAGGCTTAGATTCGTCGGTTGTGGCTTGTCTTTCAGCACGGGCTCTCACTCCAAGCAGAGTTCTTGGTCTAATAATGTTTGACAAACGGGTTACTCCAAAAGGAGACATAGAAGATGCGGAGCATCTAGCTGAAATGCTAGGCATTAACGTAAAGGAAATAGATATCACAACTATACATGAGTCTTTTATGGCGCAGCTCCAAGCAGACAAACTTTCCGAGGGCAACCTAAGAGCCAGAATAAGGATGTCACTTCTGTATTACCACGCCAACCTTAGAAAAGGGCTCGTCATAGGTACTGGTGACAAAAGTGAATTCCTCATAGGCTATTTTACGAAATATGGTGATGGCGGCGTAGACATGCAACCCATAGCTGGACTGTACAAGACTCAAGTCAGACAACTAGCGCACTACTTACAGCTACCAACCAGAATTGTGAGAAAAAAAAGCAGTCCGAGGCTCTGGGAGGGGCATGAGGCTGAGAAAGAGATCGGACTTGCATACGAAGTCATAGATCCGATTCTTTACTGTATATTCGATAAAGGGTTGTCTTCTAAAGAGACATCAAAACGGTTAGAGATAAAATTGGATGTAGTAAAAAAAGTGTTAGCTATGCACGACCAAAGCAAACATAAAAGAGAACTACCTAAGACGCCGATTTTTAGCCTTACATAAATCGGGGGCTTCTTAAACTATCTATTTAAGGTAAACCGTGTCCTCATAAATTTTTAAGCACCTTTGAGCCCATTTCTCAAAAGAAAAATAATCACAGAAATGTTCGCTATTCCTCTTCATTTTCTCCAACTCTTCAGAACTAAGGCTAATGAAGCGATTGATAGCATCCTGTAGAGAAAGGGAGTCCTGAGCGCGGAAAACAAGCCCTACCCCATATTTTCTAACAAATTCTCCTAATTCACTGTTATTACTTGCTATCACGGGTCTATGGAATCGGCAGGCTTCCCAGAGAATACTAGCCGTTTGTGAAAAACTTTTAACGTAGGAAAGAATAATCGCATCTGCAGCAGAGAAATAATAAGGCTTGTCCGCCTCAGGAATATACGTGTCTTTGATGATAACCCTGTCTTCTAAGCCGTACTTTTGCGCTAATGAGTCAAGTTTCAAGTTTCCTGGTAGGATCCCACCCGCCTGAAGTAAAATGACGTTTTGCGCATTTTTTATAGCTTTAAAGACGCAATCTAAGTCCCTACCGGCATGCACTGTTCCGAAAGATAGAAGTACAATTTTTTTAAACGGCAACTTTAAATGACGCCTAGCTTCTTCGAGAGAAACAAAATGGTTTTCTTGTTCTAAACCTGGTGGGAGAATGACGATTCTTCCCGTTGGCAAACCATGCAAGAAACGTAAGATACGTGTCTCATAGTACTCCTTCACTGCTTCGTTTTGGCAGACGAAAATGAAATGGTTCTTACTTAGACTCAGCTTCAGTATTGGACGCGATAGATTGGAATAAAGCCTGTTTGCCAAAGAAACACCAAGAAGAGAAATAACCCAATTAACATTCCTAACGAATAAGCCTGAGAGAAGTGGTAGAAACAAAAATGGATCGCCATCTCTCAAGTGAATAACATTGAATTTCAGTCTCTTCCTTAGCAGTATGGCTAAAATTAATGTAGAAAGATATTCTGACAGTAATAGTGGCCATTTTACTAGCTTCGATCTCATGGCACACGCCTTCTGTAAGTAGTAACGCGTAAAATTCGAAAATAAACCAGTCTCATTAAGCGGGATTACCGATAAGTGTTGTACTCCATGGGGTTCTTCATCACGCACACCAGCAAAAGTGAGGAGCGTAACTTCCAATCCAACTTTTTTTAGCGCGTAAGTCTCGTGAACTGCTGCCCAAGAATAATGACCGAGTCGATGGGCAAAAGGACATACATATAGGATCCTCAATGTTTTTGTCCTACTCATTATAATGCGCCTATTTAGTCGCAGCCCTTCTTAAAGTTGAAAAAGTTTCCTCAGCCAATATATCCCAGTCATACTTGCTTACAAAATCAATTTTTCGACTTAACTCAATTAGTTCCATATCGCTTTTTGTTAGGAGTTCAGTAATCTTGTTGGCCGCTGCCTTATAGTCACCTATAGGTACGAGGAAAACCGCTTCATGTCCCTTAATGCTCTCCTTATAAACCGGCAGATCGTAGGCAACAACGGGTAAACCGCAAGCCAATCCTTCTATTGGAACTAATCCCCATCCTTCAATATAGCTAAGAAATACTACAATCCTGCTCTGTTTAATTAATTTGACAACTTTCTCGTAGTCCGATTCAGGTCCGTATAAAATTATGCTTTCTTCAAGATTATGCTCCTTTATTTCCTTGAGAAGCTTCTTTTCGGCATCCTTTGTACTTGGTCCAACCAAGATAATCTTTGAATTTGGACGTTTCTCTACAACAATTTTCCAAGCCTTTACTAGGTCAAATACACCTTTTTCTAAACTGTATCTGCCTACAAATATTCCATCGTAAATTTTCCTCTGCTCAGGAACTGCCTTTATGAACTTGTAGTCTATCCCGGTTGGAATAACCGTGATCTCTCTTTTAACTCCCCATTTTTTAATCTTGGAGGCAAGATCGTTGCTCAATGTTATCACAACTTCTGACTTGTTGTGCAACCATCTACTTACATGTCCGGTTGGCAGAAGGACTCCTGATAGCGCAATAAAAGGTGAGTACCCCGCTCTTCTAATCTCGTGATATATCTCAGTCGCTGTTCTACGCGGACCTGTACCCGGTATCTCAACGTTCAATAAAGCTAGTGTAATTTTCGTGTCAGAAACAAATTTTGTTAAAAATGCTGGGAGTGTTACATGAAAAAGCTCAGAACAAGGTACATGAATAATATCGTATCTCTTTGTACGATTAAGTTTCAATGCGTAGAATGCAATTAACAGCATAGAAATTGTGAACTCAAGAATCTTTCCGAATGCGAAAGCCTTTGTTTGCGTCCTTCCTATTGCGCTTGGTATTTTGTACTCGTAAACGTGTACCTTGTCGTTGCTTCTTAGGAAGGAAGGCTTGGTATCTACTACGTCAACTTCAAAGTCCTCAGGGGTTCGTTTCAAAACTTCTTCTATTATTCTAAAACCACCAGCAACAGCTCCAAGCGGTGAGGGATGCCAAAGTAGCACCAAGATACGCAGATTTCTCTTCGTTTTGAGAAGCATTAAAGTCATCTCTCAACTTGCATGTTCTATCAAGCCTCTTATGATATCAAGCTCATGCTTGGCCACAGTGTCCCAATCATATTTTTTCGCGCAAGCTTCTGAAATTGCGCCGTATTCCTCTAGCATTTTTTCATTTTCTAGTATTTTCAAAATGTTGCTGGAAAGTTCATTTACATTTCCCGTTGAGGTGAAGAGAACGCTTTTACAGTCACTGAAAACGTTCACCAATACTGGGTTATCATAACATACCACTGGTAGTCCGCAAGCCATCGCTTCTGCTACTACCATTCCCCATCCCTCTCTTGCTTTTGTGGGGAAAACAAGCAGTTTGCTCTTTTTTAGGTACACGTATTTTTCTTCATCACGAACAAAACCAGTAAACTTAACGCCTTCTTTTATCCCTAAGTTCCTTGCTAACTGCGCTGCTTCATTTAGGTAGCTGCCAGACCCCACAATTATAAGCCGTGCGTGTGCCATTTTTTTAACAATATTTTGCCATGCTTTCAAGAGGTCAACTATTCCTTTACTTTCTTCAACTCTTCCGAGGAATATTGCATCGTACTCTTTTTCCTTTTCCTTAGTGCTTTCCACTCGTTTGAGATCGACTCCCATTCCATTAATGAAAATTCTACTTTTCGGGAAATCTGCAGCTTCAAGCATATCTGCGACGGGCTTTGATAGGCATATAAGGCCAGATGCCCTTCGGGATAGTTTCAGTGTCAATACGGCCCCCAATGATCTAAATAGCGATGATGCGACTCCGCTTCCTTCTCCTCTCATCATCTTGTATGTTGCGGAAAGTGAAGGGCTGTAGCATGTTACTTGAAAAACTACAATAAATGGTGAAGATAGCAACTTGCTACTAAGATAGGCAAGAGCTACATCACTTATGTTACTTGTGGATGCGATAATGACATTAAATTGCTTTCCTGATTTTCTGAATTTACTTAGCATCCTTAATCCTTTGAGAATCCAAGCAACAGCATTTATCGCGTCCGTTAACGCGCCGCTTCCTTTTAATGGTAATTTAAACTCATGAACGATGTAGCTGGCATAATATCTTGGCGAAGTTGCGGGTCGAATTTCGAGTGTTTCTATATTAATTCTACATTCCGACCATCTTCTGAAGATCTCTGCAGCCCTTATTTCACCTCCACCTACTAGTCCAGTCTCTCCCCAACCAACTGGATTTGCGATAATGCCTAGAACTCTCAATCTGTATCCTTCTTTATTCTATTTTACATTGAGGAATTTTGCAAGAAAGTTTACTGCTCCGCCAAGGCGAGTTGGCAAGAATTGTTTTGCAAGTATGATGTCCTGACTTTTTACGGCGTGGAGAAGCTTAAGTAGAACTAAGTAAACAATGCCTCCAACAAGTATGTAGGCAGGTAACATGAACTTACTCATGTAAATAAACTCAACAAATCCTACAACTACCGCCATAGCTATTGATCCAATCCATGCATTAACGAAAGCTTCTCTATCAAAGTACAGTCCATGAATGTGTTTCAATCTGTAAAGTCCGTAAATGAGACCGACTATGCTTAACGCCAGTTTACCTAATGCAGCACCTGTTATGCCGAGAATCGGTATGAACGCAATGCAAACAGTGACATCCGCCAAAACTGACAGCACACCTGCTTCTAGGAATACTCTTGTTGCTGCAAGAGATAAGAAAAGGGCTGTTGTTATAACGCTGAAACATGTTAACCCGTTGGTTAGTGAGATTACTGCCAGCGATGATGCTCCAAGTCCATAGCCGTCGCCGAAAAACAATGTGATTATTGGGTAAGCAACCACGGCTAGACCTACTGAAATCGGGATGAATAATAAAAATATGTACCTAGAGGCTTTTACAGAAGCTTCCTTTAATGCCTCCTCGCCAAGTCCGCCGTAAATTTCTGAAAGTTTTGGAAATAGTGCACTGCCTGCTGAATTGATTAAAGCACTAATTACTGCTGGTGCTGCAACTGCTACAGCGTATATGCCCAGACTCTTAAGGTCTATCCATAACAAGATTATGTATTTGTCAATATAGCCGAGCAAGTAGTTTAGAATACTTGTGAAGTAAAGTGGAAGTGAATATACGATTAGCTTAGTGGTTAGAGATGGGGAATTATTAACTTCAGTTCTCTTAAAAGATGAAAATACAACAATGGAACTTAGAATGGTCACTATAAAACCGCCAACAATCCATCCAGTTATGATGCTTACTACGCCGAAACCTTGATAAAGCAAAATGATGGATGCACCAGTCGATATGGCGCCGCTAACTATGTTTATTATCAATGATTCTTTAAACTTCTGTATTCCACCTATTATTCCGCCGAGAAATGGATTAAAAATTGCCATAAATACGCAGAGTGAAAGCATGTAGACTAGGTACTGCGATACCGCGCTACCAAATAAAAACATTGAAATCCATGGAATCAGCGCTAGACTTATTGCTACTGAAGCTAGACCTGCTACGAGGCCTATTAGAATAGCTTTGTCAAAAACCGTCTTCGCTAAATCAAATTTCCTTCTACCAATGTTTTCAGCTATGTATTTAGTGACTGCTTGAGGTATGGCAAGTGTTGCCAATGTTGCAAATAGGTTTATGATCATGCCTAAAGCTGAGATAACTCCTATGTCGCTTTGGGGAAGAATCCAAGCTGTTACCATGAAGAGAAACGCCATTAGGATGTTGCCTAGTATGCTCTGGATGGAGAGGTATAGGGAACTTTTCGCAACTTTTACGCTAGGAGCCTCAAGGGTCATTGTTTAACACATCTAATGAAGGGAGGTCAAACTAAAATATCAATTAGGAGGGGGCAAATAAGGTTCGGGGTTGTTTAAGCCAACTCTCATCATAAAACAGTGTTCACCAAGCATCTCACTCTATATGCGTAACCAACTTTATCTCTAAACAACCTAGCGCGGGTGCAGGTCTCATCGGCTCTCACTTAGTTTTTCCAATGAAGAGGGTAAGATAGATCTTCGAATAGACCTCAGTTTTCTCCATATGGAGGTCTATCGTAATGTCCACGCATCGCTATGTATATATTACTAAATGGCTGTAGTAGCAAAGGGAAGATTGTAAAGTCGTAAGGGGCAAGCGTTTTCTTTATGCCATCTAAGTAATAATCATTCCATGCTTCGAAAATCACCCCGATGTTGCGACAAGTACTTAAAATTATTGCAGCTCCCTGAAGAACCTCCGTTTCTACGCCTTCCACATCTAACTTTATCCAGTCCACTCTGTCAATTCCAAGTTGGCTGAGAAGGTAATCTAGTGTAGTGGTCCTAACCTTAATGGCTTTAACCTCAGTGGTTTTAAGTAGAGGGTGCCCCCTCTTAAGAGAGGAACCGCCTGTCTCCGTAGGATGACAATAGAATAACTTTGCGGAAGCTTCATGACTGTAAATAACATAGTTCAAAGGAGTTACATTAGTTAATTTATTTAAATACAAATTTTTTGTTAACACTAAATATGTTTCAGGGTTTGCCTCTATTGCTACCACTTTTCCTCGAGCACCAACTAATTTCGATGCGAGGAGAGTATATTTGCCGATGTGAGCCCCGCAGTCAATAAACACATCACCCTTCTTTAACCTAGAAGATAAGAATTGAACTACCTTCAGCTCATAAAGAGGGTGGGCTACAGCTAGATCACTAGTTTTACGTCGGCAAAATAAGAGAATGGAGTCATTCTTAACTGTTACATCCTTTAACAAAAAAAAGCCGTACGTCTTAAACCCTAAATTACGCGCGATAGCATGGATTATTGAATGAACGGCGATAGCTATTTTATCGACAAAGCTGTAACCGCTACGTATTAATAAAAGCTCGTATATAAGCCAAGGTTTCAAAAATCGGGACTTCTTAAACCATCTATTCAACGTATCTCACGGTCTCATCCTAAAACAGTATTCACCAAGCATTTTACTCTATGTGTGTAGGTGTGCTTCTGATGCACTTCTTTTTGTCCATTTAATGCTATTTGCTCTCGTTCATCTTCATTTTTTAAATAATACTTAATTTTCTCAACAAGGTCATCCCACTCATCATAAATTACCAGATGCTTTTTATCTGCAAATATCTCTTCTAACCCATTACCAATACGATCTGTCAGCAGTAAACGCCCACAAGACAGGGTCTCAAATACTCTCTGATTCAGGTCTCCTCGTAACGATTTATTAAACACAATTTTTGACTGACTAAATACCCTAGCCATATCATGCAGGTGTTTTTGTCCAACAAACATGTTAAACTCTTTCTCGAGCTTCGAGATGAGTTGGGCGCGAGGCTTTATGTAGGGAAATCTGCGTAGAGCTCTTTCGCTCATACCCTTCCAAGGGTTTCCCACGAAGCAAATATTATAAATTATTGGTAGGTTATGGCGTTTATGTATCTCAGGGTCGCATGCTGAAGGTAGCCAGTAAACTCTTTCGCATCCGAGTTCCCTGTACTTCGGGATCCAGTCCTTTTGAGCCACAAATAGGTAATCATATTCCTGTACCCTTGCATCCTTAATGTGGCTATCAAAATTCACGTGACTGTCGATAGCATAATATGCTGTTGGAACGTTTAGGCGACTGAAATTAAACGCTCTCCGAATAGGATCAACTACTAGAATTAGATCTGGTTTAATATTGCCGATGGCGTATTTGAACCTCCATATTTTATCCAGCATATGTACTATATTTCTAGGCGAATATGCTCGAACGCAATCTAACCATCCCCAAGCATTAACCCTGATTGGTGCGACATTGAACTCCTTCTGCATGGCCCGCTCAATAAACATGGAGTTATAAACGAAAGGCTCAGGGCGTACTAGCACGATCCAAGGGATCTCTCTTTCTCGTGAAGCTTCCTTTGCTATTTTATCAGACATACATTTCCTTCCCAGTTTGTCGATAAGGTTTTTCTTATTAACTCATTTTTCATAGCTCTAATCTAAGTTACATACAACTGTGAGAAATGATTGTATAAACGTGAAAAGTTCGGTTTTTGCATTAACGTCATCAAATCTTTGTCAGGTATCCGCCGCATGAAGCGTTGTATTTTAATACGTTTTTGCCAGATATGTTTAAAGTTTGCCATGATCCAAATAATAGCCCTGACTTTAGCTAACGACACGCTAACTTTTTGTCTCCATAGGAGAAGTAACACTTCACTTATTCTTAAAGAAATTATGATTGGAAGATATTTTAACAAATTTTCAGAACCGTAGTTTTTTAGAATCATCGTTAGATGATTTTTGCTCGCATGAAAAGCTCTAAGTTCTGAAAGTTCTCTCGCCGTACTTACTTCTCCCGCGTGAAACACAATGGATCTCGGCACAAAAACTACCCTGTAACCTTTAAGGCGGACTCTCCAACAAAAATCCACCTCTTCATAATATATCACAAATTCTGGATCGAACAGCCCAGTTTCTTGTACTATTCTGCGCCTAACACTCATCGCCGCGCCTTTTGCATGAAAGATTTCCTCAACATGCTCATATTGTCCCTTGTCCTCTTGGAAGTCTCCTCTACCAAAAGGGAAACCGTAAAAATCTAACAGGCCACCAGCACAATCAAACCGCTTACGATCATTAATTAACAACAATTTACTCTGGCATACACCTACATTGGGCTTTGTTTCCATAACAAGAACCAACTCTTTCAGCCAATGTGGATCTACCTCCGTGTCATTGTTCAGAAAAACTATGTACTCTCCATGGGCTTTTTTAGCTCCAATGTTATTTCCCTCAGCGAAGCCAAGGTTTTCATTGTTCTGGATTATCTTAAGGTGACTCTCTGCTCCGAATTTTTTTCTAACAAACTCTACGCTCCCATCGGTTGAGGCGTTATCAACGAATATGACCTCAAAGTTAGGGTACTCGCTGTTTAAGACTGATATAAGGCACCTATCCAAAAACTCCAGACCGTTATAATTTAAAATAATTACAGAAACCAACGGCCAGTGGGTTGATTTAATCAATTTGCATCCTTCTTCTGAGCTACCCGTGTACGGTGGTTTCTAATATCCACCTTGCCCTATGTGCGTAGGTATGATGTTGGTGTACTTCCGCTTGACCACGTAAAGCTATTTGCTCGCGTTCATCTGAGTGATTTAGGTAGTAACTAGTTTCTTCGAGTAGGGCACTCCAATCATCATAAATTACAAGATGCTCCTTATTCGTAAACAGTTCTTCTAATCCATTTTTTATACGATTTGTTAACAACAAGCGTCCGCATGACATAGCCTCAAATATACGCATATTCAGATCGCCAACAAGCGACTCATTGAATATCATTTTAGATTGACTGAATGTTTTAGCCATGTCATGTAGATATTTGCGTCCTACAAAAATGTTGAATTCCTTTTTCAACTTTCGGATAAGTTGTTCGCGTGGGGATCCGAGATAAGGGCTTCCAATAAAACATATGTCGTATAGTATGGGCAAATCGTAATGCCTATGAATTTCAGGGTCGCATGCAAATGGTAGCCAGTAAACTTTTTCGCATCCTTTTTCTTTGTACGATGGGATAAAATCTTTCTGAGTAACAAACACGTAGTCATAATCTTGGACGTGAGCATCCTTTATGTGATGGTAAAAAGCATCGCGATCTTTCCCTACATCAGCAGCATAATAAACTGTAGGGGCATCAAATGAACTAAAATCAAATTTTTTACGTACAGGGTCGACGACCAGTATCAAATCAGGGCTAATTGATGCTGAAGTTTTGAATTTAATCAATTTGTTTAGCATTATTGATGAGATTTTTGAAGGCATTGTATTCAGCAAATTAAATCTATCTAGATAAATTGATATGACATTGTATTCCTTCTGTAGCGCGCGTTCAAGGTACATCGCCATAGTAAAGAAATCACTGTGTCGAATAAATAATATCCAAGGAGCACTCGTATCGTCATTTTTTTCATTCACTATGTTTTTTCCCCATTTCTCTACTTTTAACCGCTTTGAAAATGAATTGGTACGCGAGAAGGTTTTTCCAGATATTGGCTGGATTTCTCAGTGGTGCCCTCCAATCTATCCACATGAAACCAGATGTGCAAGTAGTATGGGTAATAGTGTAACCGCTGTTTTCCAACATTCTTTTAGCTGTTTGAAAGGTGAAGAATCGTAAATGAGTTTTGTCCAATAATCCCAACTCCTTGTAATTCCATCTTCCAAACAGTAATTTCAGCCTGATAGTCCAGTTTGCAACATTAGGCACTGAAACTAAAATATATCCATCATCTTTAAGATATTCCTTAAATTTATCAAGGATAGTGCCAGGTTCTTTTAAGTGTTCCAATATATCCACAAAAATTATCACATCAAAGTATCTGGCAGAGAACGGAATTTCCTTTAATGTCTCAACATCCGCAATTATAATTCCATCGCATCTTCTCCGTGCAATCTCTACTTTTGTTCGATCTTTTTCGATTCCAACTACAAAGCAATTTTTTTTAATTCTAAGTTTTTCAGCCAGTCTTCCAGTTCCGCAGCCCACATCAAGCAACTTTTTTCCATCTTCAATTAGTTGGAAAATTACATTGCTTGTACTATGGAAGTAATCTCTTGTATCAAGCAAGAACTGGACCTCCTGAGATGGTTAGTTTGTTATTCTCGCAGGTACCAATTAACGTATCTTTTTAATCCAGTTGATAACTTAATTCGAGGTTTGTAATTTAAAGTGCGGCTGGCGCTCGATATATCTGCAACTCTGTTGAACACTTCTATTGCCCTCGGTCTCTTTGAATTGTAATTCATATATGTTAATTGTAATTTTTTTTCTTTTCGCATTATTTTTAGAATATGTTTGGCAAGTTTGTTGATTGATGTTCGGATCCCCGTTCCTATATTGATAGTTTTACAGTTTGCATTCTCCTTTGTTGCTGAAAGTAGTGTCATATTCACCGCATCTTCGATATACGTGAAATCTCTCACCTGTTCCCCGTTGCCATAAATTATTAGAGGTTTGTTCTGTGAGACACGTTTCACAAATCTAGGGATGACAAATCTATCATCTTGACGAGGGCCGTACACGTTAAAGTAACGTAGAATGACGTAGTCGACGTCGTACTCCTGTTTAAAAGCTCTGCAATACTCTTCACCGATAATTTTCGCATGCGCATAAGCAGAAATAGGAGCCAATGGGCCAGCTTCACTCATAGCATGAAGATAATTACCGTACACCTCTGATGATGAACCGAAGAGTACTTTATCTAGGCCATACTCTCGAGCGGCTGTCAATACGTTAGCTGTTCCTTTAGCCTCTATATCAAGGACCTCTACTGGGTTACGATACGCTTCTTCAACCCCAACTATAGAAGCCATATGAAAAACTATGTTTACTTTCTTCATAGTTTCTTTGACTTTCTTAAAGTCCCTTACATCTGCGCGGTAAACAGTAAGTTTTCTATTTCCTTTAAGATGGCTAATTTTATTTCCATAAGTGAAATTATCCAACACTATAACTTCATTGTTTAGATCAAGAAGTTTTTCAACTAAATGTGAACCTATGAACCCCGCTCCACCCGTAATAAGTACTCTTAAGCCCTCTGGAAGTTTCAAACAAATCCTACCTTTTCGCCCGAAATCTAACATTCCACAGATTTAATCCAGAATCCCGTCTTCTTCCAATTCCTCTATAAGCCATTCCCACTCTCTCGACATCCTTCGGTTTAAATACACTTCTCCCGTCCACAATTGCAGCTGGCATGTTTGCGAGTTTAGATATGTACTTCGGAGTTAACTTCTTGAACAAAGAATGATCTGTGGTTATTAAAATACAATCGGAGCCTTTAACTGCATTTTCTAAGGATTTTGCAGTTTTAATGCCTAAGAAATTTTTCAGCAATTTAATAAATGGATCGTATGCTACAACATTTGCACCCATTTTTCGTAATTCCATGGCAACAGGTTTTGTGGGGGTTTCACGATAATCATCAACATTTGCCTTATATGCAATTCCTAGAAGAGCGATCTTTGAACCTTTTATCGGCTTTTTAACTTCCTTTAAAGCATCCATTACCAACCTTACTGTGTAAAATGGCATTTCTTCATTAATTCTACGAGCTAACTTCACTAAACCGAGATCCACATTTTGTTCTTTAGCTACCTTTAGCAGATAGTACGGATTGTTTGGTATACAATGACCACCTACACCGACACTAGGCATATGTGGATGGAAACTCCATTTCGTTGACGCCGCATCCAACACCTCCAAAATATCTATTCCTAATTTTTCGCAGAGCATTGCCACCTCATTTACATACGCGATGTTTATGTCCCTGTAAATGTTCTCAACCAACTTCACGGCTTCAGCTGTTTCGCAATTTCTCACCTTAACTATCTCAGCCTTTATGATAGCGCCGTAAACAGCAGCTGCTGCATCAGTAGATTTCTTGGTGATTCCTCCAACTACACGGGGGGTGTTGTCAAATCGATGCTTAATGTTTCCTGGATCCAAGCGTTCAAGGCAGAAGGCTAAACCAAAATCTCTGCCAGCCTTAAGTTTCGACTCTTTTTCGAGAATTGGTTTAACTATCCCTCCGGTTAAACCCGGAAAAACTGTGCTCTCAAGGATCACTAAATCTCCCTTTTTAAGACCCTTACCAATCGCTTCTGATGCTTTTTTTATAGCGCTAATGTCCGGTTGTTTATTCTCATCAATTGGTGTGGGTACAGATATTATACATACTTCACTTTTCTTTGCAGCTTCAGCGATATTGGTCGTTACTTTAAAATTACGCCTCCCAACAACTTTGCTAAATTCTTCCGTAAGTGGGGGTGCATGAATTGGGCAGATAGAGCGTTTTATCAAATTAATCTTATCTCGATCTATATCGGCGCCAATTACAATCGCATCTACCTTCACTAAATACACTGCAAAGTGGAGACCTACATAGCCAAGACCGATCACGGATATGGGAATTTTTCCCCTACGGATATTCCTTTTTATTAGATGTGAAGGCATCCTCATAACTGGCATTCTAAATAAAGCCTCGTTTTAACCATAGTAGTAGGCTAAATGCATTTTACTTTTACTCAGCAGCTTCTACAATTTTTACAAGCTCTCTAGTGTGTCTCTCCCAAGTGTATTCCTTAGCGGCCTTCCACGCTTCATAACCCATTCTCCAAGCTAAACGCTCATCCGTCATCAATCTATCTAAGTGCTCCACGTAAGCATCCAAGTCCCCCTCATTTGGGAAGAATCCATGAACACCATCAGTAAACACCTCAGTTACACCAGATCCCTTAGGTATCATAAAGGGGCAACCGTGGGCAGCTGCCTCTAGACCAGTCATACCGAATGCCTCAAAGTTTGCATGAACTAGAACACGGGCTTCTCGATATAGCCTAGTCAGCTCACTCTCATCTATTTGTCCCGTAATTTTGACTCGCTCTCTTAATCCCAGCCTCTTTGCCATATTAACAAATTCTTCAAAAGCCAGTGGACTCCAGTCTCCAACTATCACCAAATTTGCATTCTTAATTCTTCTCAGAATTTCAAGGAGCAGCTCTGGTCTTTTATCAATTGTCCACATGGATTTTGCGGCCAGAATGAAGTTTCCACGAGTTTTTGGAATGCTTTCCTCAGCGTAACAGCCTGGATATACGACCTTAATTTTTCTATCCGAAATATGTGATAGGAATTCTCTATGAACTTTTGATTGTACAACTCCTGTTAGTGCATCTTGTACTATCATTGTGTCAAATCGTTGGCCCAGTGGGAGCAAAAAAGAGAAAGCGTAGCGCAGACCGCTTTTAGAATAGACTCTTCGCAATATGTAAGATATCGGGTCATGGATATAGGCTACATAAGGTATCTTTCTACGTCTCCAAACCTCATGGGCTGTGAAACAAGTGTAAGTTCCGTGACTTATTATAACATCATATTTTTCTGACAGCTCTTTCGGCGTAAAGATCGGACTAGTTACGTGGAAAGACGAGAAAAAATGGAAGAATGGAAACCTGAATGAATATCTAAACGTGCGTGGAAATTTCTCCGATAAAAACTTAGTAGGAACATCATATGGTATGAACACCCTGTTTTTTTGCTTCGTTATGACTAAGAGCTCAGCCTCATGCCCAAGCTCCCTTAACCATTTGACCTCCTCAAAAGCAAATCTAGCGACTCCACCTATCGCAGCTCTGTCTATTAGAACACCTATCAGCATTATCTAACACCAAACATCATCAAAGTTTACTTCTGAGCAGCCCCAGACCTCCAGCTATGAATTCAGATGTTTTCATCGTTATAAGCCCTATAGCGTGGAAAGGGTCTCTAACAAGTTTTCTCCAGTTTCGAAGATATGCTCCCCTAAATGGAGTAAGTTGCTTTTTGGCGACGTCAGGGTGCTTTTGGATATATTTATTCATGGTCTTAGCGTAGTAGTACTTCTTTTTAACAGAACTCCATAGGCTTAATCTACCTTCGTGATGTGTAATTAGGGCATTAATTCGTGCAATCTTGTAGCCAGCTTTTCTTAGTCTCAAAGGTAAGTCCCAGTCCTCTCCTCCTCCAGCTATATCTTCATCGTAACCATTAAACTCCCAAAAGATTTCCTTCTTGAAGAAGCGGGCCGCCTCAATTGTTTCATCACCAATATAGCAACTCTTCTCTAAACTCTTACATTTCGCCCAAAATCCTTCGCCAACAGAAATTTCAGGAACTATTACCGCATAGGTGTTCTCTTTTTGAATTTTGTTAACACATTCTTCTATTACTCTTGGGCTTAATTCCATATCAGAATCTATAAAGAATAAGTATTCTCCATTTGCATTTTTCGCACCAAAGTTCCTTTGTGTACTTCTTTCAGGTCCCTTTAGATAGATTCTTCCATATTTCTCCGCTATTATTCTTGTATCATCCGTGCTATGATTATCCACAGTTATTATTTCAACATAAGGGTAAGTTTGAAGTTTTATCGACCTTAAGCAATTTTCAATTGTAGCCTCTGAATTCTTCGTTGGAATAATGACTGATACAAGCGTCTCCTGGGCGCTCATTTTGCTACCATAACCTCCCTTATGTTGCCTAAAACTTCTGAAGTAGTTTTATCCCAATCAAACTGTTTCGCCCACTTTATCGCATTTTGTGAGAGTCTCTCTCGCAGTTCACTGTTTAAAAGTAAATCAACGATAGCATTACCCAATGCCTCAGCGTTTCCGTACGGCACAATTATGCCCGTCTCACCTTTAATAACAGAGTCTCTTAAACCAGGTACATCCGTCACTACAGTAGGTGTCCCACAGGCATTTGCCTCTATCACCGACAATCCAAACCCCTCTCTCGTAGACGCCATAGCAAGGATGTGGGCTTCCTGTAGGAGCCTTATTTTTCTTTCTTCAGTCACGTAACCATTGAATTCAATGTTCTTCTCAAGCTTAAGGTTCTTCGCTAGCTCTCTCAGTCTCGCCTCATATTTTATGTCCCCTCTTCCAACTATCGATAGCTTAACGTTTGGCAGTATTTTGGCAACGTGCTTCATTGCCTCGACAATAAAATGTATTCCTTTAAACTGTTTTATCCTCCCAACATAGACGACATGCGGATACGAACTCTTTCCTTTGCCAGGCTTGTAGAGTGTGTGATCCAATCCCTCAGGGATGACATGTATATCTCTTTCTGGGATGCCTAAATTTGTAAGATCTTTTTTCGTGCTCCGTGAAACCGTGAGTATTGGTTGGTTTTTATACAATCTTAGTACCCGTGGCTCCATTATACTCCAAAACTTAGCTCTAGCCCATGAAAGTTCCTCAAACAGAATTTCTGCAGCTAACTGATGTATTAAAGCAACTTTAGGTTCCTTTACGTAGAGCGGAGTGAAGAATGGGACAGTATTTATCTCATCAATTACAACATCAAATCTTCTTCTCAATTTTCCCTGATAATATGCGGCTGCAATCGGGTAGAGAGTGATCGCTCCACCTAATCGAGTTACTTCAACATCATAAATCTGTTCATGCCTTTTTCCTCCCCAGTAATTTGCACAAACCAGTTGAACTTCATGTCCTTGACTGGCAAGCCTTCTTGCAACTTCACGGGTAACAACTTCAGCTCCACCAGCACTAGGATGAAGCCAGCAACGCCAGTTAAAAATGAGTATTTTCAAAGTCTCCATAGCTTAATTAGCCTCAACTCTTAGGCTTCATTCTCTCCTCAAACATTTTCGACTAATAAAGAGACGCCTCCACTACTACTTTTATTTTATTAATGCGGTTAAGCGGAGCGCTTTTGTAGAAGCCTATAGTTATTAGCTGCCTGTAGACATGTCTACTCATACTTTTTCGTAAAATGCAGTTGATAAAACATTGTTAGAAGATCTCGCCACATTCCAAGCATGTCTCGCATTTTCATCTGTTCATTTGTGTGAAAAAGCGTGATAGGCGCCTCAACTATTCTGAAACCCATTTTTTTCGCTAGGACTAACAACTCGACGTCGAAAGCATATTTCTTGAGGCGCAGTTTCGGTAGGATTCTTTCAAGCGCCCTTCTTTTGAACAGCTTAAATCCGCACTGCGTATCACTTAGGCATAGATTAAACATCCGGTTGACTAGGAAATTGAAGACTCTGCTTAGAAATCTACGGCGTGGAGGATAATTTATCTTTGATTCAGGATGCCTTTTTGAGCCCACCACTATGTCAGCGTATTTTATCTTCGGTATGAAGTTAATCAATTGGCGGGGGCGCATCGAAAAGTCGGCGTCAATGAAACTTATCAGTTCGCCTGCGCTTTGTTCAAAACCCTTCCGTATGGCGAAACCCTTTCCATAGTTGTGGTCGAGTTTAATAACTTTAACATATGAAGTATTTTTTTCAGCTATTTTACTTGCTGCATAATATGTATTGTCATCGCTTCCGTCATCAACCACTATTATCTCATAGTTTAGCCCAAGTTTTTTCATGACTTCTATTGCTTCATCAATTCCTCCAGCTATATTTTTCTCCTCGTTGTGAGCTGGCATTATAATTGATAGTTTCATCAATGCGTCCCCATTTTAACAGTTATCTGAGTTCAGAGCATTGAGGAATATAAATGATGTTCTCTACATTTACACGTTTGACGTAACAAGCTTCGTTAATTACATGGAATTAACTGCTTGAAAAAGCTGACCTACGCCTTTTTCGCTCTTTCTTTATATACTGTCCAAGCTAATTGACCTAAGACTCCCGCCAGAAGAAAATAATACGCGTATATAGTCACTTCATTGGCTAGCTGGAAATTTCCCTGAATTAGAATTACTGCGCTGACCATTAGTAGTATGAGAAAAATGAGAACCAGTACCAGCGGCGGGTTCTCTCTGAATCTTTCTGTAGCAGCTTTAAACGCCACACCGATGCACCAGCATTGAGAAACTGACTAAAAAGCTAATTAGGGTTTAAAGCTTAAAGCTTTTCAATCAATTGTTCTTTGAAGGTTGTGCTATGAAATTACGCTACATTCTAATTGTAGGGGTCATCGTTCGAATAATGTTGATGCCCTTTTTCTCGCATCCCGTTGATGTTTACTACTGGTATTCAGCATACATGGACATCGTTCGAAGTGGGGCTCCCACATACATTTACGGTCTTCCATGGGCGTTTCCACCATTATGGTACTACATTATGACCCCTTTCGTCTACATTTACGATTGGCTATCAACAATATTCTCCATAAAACCTATTCCAATAGAAAATATTCCACTTCAACTGAACCCTGGTTCTGAGTGGGGGGTAAGTTATGTACCGGGATTACTGTTTAACACAGTTATCAAAATACCGTTCCTCATCTCAGATTTTCTGGTCGCCCTCCTTCTCTACAAGATAGTTAAAGAACTGACTGAAAACCAAGGGCTAGCGGAGAAAGCGTCCCTAATCTGGTTTCTAAACCCATATTTAATCTGGATTTCAAGCGGCTGGGGAATGTTTGATACCATACCAACGCTATTTACAGTAGCATCATTCTTCTTTCTTATTAGGAAGAATTTTTACTCCTCATCAATTTGCCTCGCTCTGGCTGTAGCAAGCAAACTATATCCCGCTCTATTCCTGATCCCGCTCACATTTTACTTAGTAAAGACTCCGCAAAGCGAATCGGAGCAGACCAATAATCTCCTAAAATTTTACCTAACTTTCATCGCAACATCAATCATACTATTTCTGCCATTCCTACTAACCATGTGGAGTCCAGTAGTCTCAAAAGTTGGGGGAATTATTGCAGGGTCATTCCAATTTAGTCTAACTTACTGGGCAGTTCTCTTCTACGCTCAAGATTACCTCTACCAAGCTACCATAATTTCCCTAGCTATTTTCTCCGCTCTTTTAATTCTTATTTCATGGAAAATCAGGACGCTTTCATTCAAACAATCATACTTCGAATTAGCAGCCGCTATGCTATCCTGCATACTGATAATTTACCTCTCAATCCGAACTGTTGTTGAACAGTTTTTCGTTTGGGCATTACCATTTATCATAATTCTCTGCCTTATTGGGAGCGTTAAGGAAATTACATATTGGGCTATGTCGCTTATCGCCATCGCTCATTCAATCTTCAACTGTCTATTTCCACGTTACCTTTTAGCAGTAAGCCCTTGGTTTGGAAATACGCTTGTATTCATGATGCAGACTTTTGATTTTCCCGGCAGAGTGTTTCTTCTTATTATTCTTGGAATCTCATTCTCAGCTTTAGCAACCGTTCTTCTTAAGGAAGCACTTTTTGAGCGACACGAATTAGTGAAAGCTTCAGTAAGTACTGGTGCTTATCGGGATGAAAGTTAGTGTAATTATACCGTGTTATAACGAAGAGGATACTATAGCTGAAACGATAAACCGAGTTAAGAATGTCAGCATTAGCTATGAAAAAGAGATTTTAGTCGTAGACGATAACTCTACAGACGACTCCGTTAAAATCACTCAACGATTCACCGGAGTTAGACTCCTACAACATACTGTAAACAGAGGGAAGGGCGCTGCAGTCCAAACAGGAGTAGCATCAGCTACCGGAGACATAATAGTGATTCAAGATGCTGATTTGGAGTATAACCCAAGGGAAATACCGAAGCTCATTGAGCCAATCGTAAAAGGAGAGACAGAAATTGTTTACGGCTCACGCTTTTTAGGGGCATGTAAAGGTATGAGCAAGTCGCATTTCTTAGGGAATAAAGTCCTGTCATTGACCGCAAGTATTCTCTATTCCAGTAAAATTACTGACATAATGACCGCCCATAAGGTATTCAGAACTTCCATTTTAAAGGGTGTTCAGCTCAATTCAAAGGGGTTCGAGTTTGAAGTAGAGATAACAGCGAAGGTGCTTAATAGGCACCTCAAGATCGTTGAGATCCCAATCATTTATAAGTACAGGGAAAGTGGCAAAGCTAAGATCCGTTGGAAAGATGGTTTAAAGTCCTTGTGGTGGCTTTTTAAGTGTCGTATCAAGGGTTAGATGCCGTTTCCGCTATATCTTTCACTGTAATTTTTCTAGCTATTATGGTATTGATAGGCGATACTGCGCGTATTCTGATAAATCGTGTCACGTCAAAAGAATTCCAAATGAAGCTAACCTTTTTTAAAGTGCTTAACATTGACATCGCGCTGGCGACAGCCGTCATCCCATTGATTACACTCATACTAACATTCTTAGGACATAAATTGAACATCTACTCTGCCTTTACCTGTCTTTTCATATTTGTGGGAATACGTTTCTATTTGCTGAAGGCTGAAGGCAAGCTTCAAGTAAAAAGCTTTTCCTCGGCTAAGAAATTGTTAAGACAAATTGAACCTGTTAACATTCTAATTGTATTTACTATTCTTTTAGCGCTGCTCATACGGCTCTATCCCACATTAGGATTGTATGTTTACCCTGCTGATGATGCAAAGGGGCACTCCCTTTTAGCACATCTTATTATCGAGAATAATGGATATCCACCTTCTTGGGGGCAATACGCTCCTCCTCAATACGCAAGTTCACCAGTTATTTACATGCTTGGTTTTCACTCAATATGTGCGTTTTTCTATTTTTTAACAGGCTTTCCCATCGAAGGATGCGTATTACTTATAACAAACATTTACAGTGGACTGCTAGCCCTAGCGATATTTTACCTCGCCAGTGAAATTTTTGAAAATAACATCGCCGGTCTTCTTTCAGCCATATTTATCGGTTTGGTGTCCCAACATCCAATGAGCTTTTTCTATTGGGGTGGTAACGCTGAACTAGCAGGGGATTTTCTTTTTATAACATTTCTGGCTTTTTTCGTTAGAACACTAACAATTGAAACTTACTCTTACGCTAACGTAATCACCGGTACTCTGCTTTTAGGGGGGTCTCTGTATATGCACTATTTTAGTTTTTTTATCGCTTGCTGCTTTGTGTTCCCTTACCTGGTTTATAGGGTTTTCAAAGCTAAGAAACGGTTGAAGATGCTTACATATACAGGCGTTTTATTAATCGGTTCGATTGTAATTGACCTACCATTTTTGATTAATCCGCTTTTAGCAACTGGAATACCTGAAAGAGCTCAATATTTAGAGGCTTATGCCTATTGGTGGTGGTCTAATACACAGTATTTAGGTCCTAGGTATCTTTCAACGAACGAGTCCCTTCATTTTCTATGGAACGTTGTTTCAGGTTGGGTTGGGCTTGTCTTCATAGTCATTGCATCTATCGGGATCATTTTGCCATCACGTGGGATTTCCAAAATGAAAGGCCAGATTCTATGTCTCATTTGCTGGTTAGGGGTTCTCCTTGCTGTACACGAAAATGGGCCCTCAGGTTTTTATTTCATTAAGATCCCATTTTGGTACATTTTGCTTCCCGATCGCTTTTTTTTAGCTATGGTTTTTCCGCTATCTTGCATTATTGGATATGGAATCTATAAGGTATACAATTTGTGGAAATCAAGTTTAGGTTATTTAGCGCAGAAAAGGCTTATGGCGAGGGGCTCAGGTTTACTGCGAAGGTACTCGAAGTGGCTTTTTATAGCGGTTGTAGTATCTTTGGTAACGCTGCAAGCATACAGCAGCTTTCAGTTTATGTTGGGGGCTCGTCAATTTAGCGTTGTCACTCAAGAGGATTATGCGGCGTTTATGTGGATTAAAGCGCATTTGCCTAGAGACGCCAAATTCGGCGTCACCGGATCTGATGCAGGACAATGGATTCCAGCCATTACTGGAAGAAGTGTATTCCCAATTTTCGTTGTAGGTCACGCTGAGTATTTCTCCACGCAAAAATTTGATGACGACTTCAATACGATGTTCAATTGGATTACCACGGATCCTGATAATTCTGAGGCATTATTATTCCTGAATAGGCAACAGGTAAACTACATTTACATAGGACAGAGAGGCTTTTTTGGAAGGCCGCGTTTTGATCCAAAGATTCTCTTAAATTCAAAGCATTATGAGTTGTTGTACCATATTAACGGGCAGAATGTTTGCATTTTTAAAGTTGTATAGAGTAATGGTTGGTTTCGAGCAGGACTAATTTCTTCAGATTGTTGTTACATTTCCAAAATATCCATGATAATTTCCAGTTATACGTGTACCTACTATGCACATGAACCACACTGTTCTCGGTGTTTCCCAGTTAAGCGCTCGATATTGTTGTTGAAGGTCTATTTGTCGATAAGACCAAATGTTTAGCTTTGTACTCACTACGATTACCCTATGGTAATCGCTGACATCATATATGCCCTCATTTTTATCTGAGAAGATGTACCATAAGATATGTCCGCCGTCATTTATTTCGACGCCATAAACATTTTTAGGATCAGTTCCTTCCTCGTATGAGAAGGTTGGATAAACCCATATTCCAACTACATCAGTAAAGTTAATCCTTTGCTTAACATGCAGAATTGTCCAATCAGTACGGGATGGCTGGCCTCCCCGATTAACGGCTATGCCTAATGCCCTTTGTCCGCTGACGCTCTCATTTAAGACCAATAAAGTATCTTCAGGACCTGCCATAGGCGTCAGCTCCCATTGGAATGGCTTGAACAAGTTCCACGTGTAATCTCTTACCCAGTATTGAAACTTAGCATTGAGAATTATGGGTAGAGTGGTCAGGTATACTGTTAATGGCTTTGAAACGTAGAAAACGTCGCGGTGCTCATCATTGACTCGCACGATGAATGTTTTGCGGTTAGGTATAGCCTTCTCAAGGATGTCCGCAGATATCTGGTAAGTGGCAGAGCGCCCTTCAGCCAAATATTGTGGTCCACTTTCAATCTTCCAGTAGTATGGATATTCGCACCAAAGAACCGAGAATACAGGCTTAATTTGTTTTGATCCAAAATTAGTTAATTTTACAGTAAGCTTAGTAATAGCACCTATGCCTTCATCATCTTTCAGGTCGCCTACGACTTCCACAGTTACCTCAGGTTTCTCTTGTAGGTAAATGGCTGATACTATTGCAATTGATACGCATAGGATAATCGTTAATAAAATTACAACTCGCTCACTGCTCATCCGAATGGATACGCTCATATGATTTTAGCCTTCACTCTTCACTTTTTCTTCAAACCATTGGGAAAACGATACAAGTAGTGGTGGTAGCCAGTAGACATAGTAGTTTTGTAAGCCTCGGTATGAGAACCATAAGATGATGGCTGGGAACAGCCATAGGGCATACTTCATTTTATCATATTTTAAGTAATAAGCAACCATGAGAAAAATCATCGTCAATAACGTGCAAATTGTGAAGAATAGCTGGGGGAGGAGGGCGGCTCCAGATTGTGATAACGTAGATAAGCCCTGTCCAAATGGAATGAGTCCTCCGGATATCGGGGTTAGAACGCCCTGAAGCCAAGCGTTTGGATTAAGAATGATGAAGTATACATTCGTCACAATGAACACTCCTATAGCTATAGCAATGAACTTTGCAGCTTCTCTCAATCTGGATTTAAAATTTAGTTTTGCGCGTTCTTTCCATAACAGAATTAGGATGAATGGGGCTGCCACCCAAGGCGTCTGCTTAATCGAGCAGGCTATTCCATATAATACTGCTGATATTCTCAGGTTGTCGATATAAATCGCTGTAAGCACAATGGGGAATGTCCATAAGAAGTCTGTCAATCCTCCGCCGGTAAAATCCATTAGACTGGAAAAAATAAAAAGGGGAAGAAGAATTATCGGTCGAAGATTTTTTGGTGCCTTAAAGTAAATGACAGTAACTGTTGCAAAGTGGAAAAGGAGTTCAACCCATCGCATATCTGAGATGCCAGCTGTTATGAATGGTACGTATATCAGAAACGAAAGAGCTGGATAATTCAATCTGCTTACATAAGTGCCGTTAAGACCTGGAGTTAGGAACTGCGACGGGACTCCAAATTTTTCTAGCGCTGGAAGCATAGATTTACTGTATGGATTTTGTCCGGTGAGGAAGAGTTGGGCAGCATAGTGGCAAAAGGCTATGGCATCAGTTCCATATACTTTCGATACTACTCTTATTCCAACATACACATGGAATATTAAATAGAAAATAAGTGAAAAAAATATAGCGCTCTTGTACTCCGTGACCTCTTCATAATTTGCGATTGAAAAAAGGAGCAGGATAAATCCAATTATATATGCAGCGAAGCAGAGAATCATAACCTCATAATAAACGTAAACCTGACCTCTTAACCAGTTGATAAATCCAGCGTAAACTAGGCTTGCTCCAGCTAGCAAGAATCCTAGTCTGATTATTAATTCTTCTCCTGGTGAGTTTTTCTCTATAATCTCTTCCTCCCGCTACCTTGTATTTTTCTTTCTAGGTCAACTTAAAACATCTACCATTCGCTGTAATTGAAATTTAAAGAATGTACAATGTTTTTAAAGCCCGCCGACACCTCTTGAAATTCTTAGATGATAAAATTGAGCGGCTATCAACATGATAAAAACAAAAGTTCTGATGATTACGCTAAATATTAAAATCCAGTGATCAGTTACGGTTGCAAGCATCAGCATGATACCACTTGCCTCCAAAAATATTAAGCTCAATATTGTGATTCGTGGGGTATACGTCAATAGTATTATTGGGATTATCCAGTAGAGAAACTGCACTTCAAAACTAGTGAAGAATGCTAAAAGTAGTATTATTAGGGAGGTAAATCGAACTGCGCTTACCTCATCCTCAACTCTGCTTAATAAAAACGCTAAAACTAGGCATCCGAGCGCTAAATATAGACCCCAACCAGATGCTTGAATTGTGGGCTTTATTGGAACTGTTAACTCCGAAAACGTAGGTGTGTAACCAGCTCCATAGTTACCAGCAATAAGCGCGAAAAGATTGTTAAATGGAACATTATGCCAACTTACGAGGAACCAAAAACATGAAAGCGCCATCTCTGAGTTTCTTGCAACATAGGGTATCATCGATATTGCTAAAGGCAGTAAAGCTAGAAGGCAGCACTGAATTTTCTCCGACCAATTAATTTGCTTTATTTTTAGAATCGGTAAAATTGCTACTATTGGAAAAATTTTCATAGCGAAACCTATTCCACTTGCAAACGCTGCGAATCTAAACTTCTTTTTCAGAAACAGGAAAATTGAGAATAACAGAAAGAAAGTTGGCACTATGTCTAATTGCGCTGTATAAACGAATCCCCAATGGAATGGAAGCGAGAAGAAAATGTATATGAGCGCAATTTTAGAAGCAGTTTTTTCATCATATATTTTCTTAGCAATTTTATAAACTAGGAAAAGGTTTCCTAAGCTAAATACTAGAATTGTTCCTAGAAGCATATAGTAAAACTGAGTAGGGTTCCCGCTGACAATTTTGAACAGTCCCAAGTAAATGAAGTAATAAAGCGGCGGATACGGAGTCCAAAAGCCAATGTACGGCTCCTTGCTGATTGCCAGCTTACAGATGTCGTAGAAGAAAGCGAAGTCTATCGGCAACCAGGTTGCAGTAGCAAGAATAGCGAATGGAACTATGTAAAATACCGCAGCGATCTTCAGCAGATAGGCGAACTTACCGTCCTTACTTTTTGTAAACAATCTTTTCACTTCATATCTCTGCTTCTATGGAGAATAACTTTCAAAGGCCCACTCCTTTAATTATTTCATAAAGCACTAGAGTGTAATTTAAAGGAGAAAGGATAAGTGGCTAGTCGCTATCTCACAAGAGAAAATATCATAATCATCGTAATCTTTGCAGCCTCATTTTTGCTCAGGGTTTTAACCTTAGATAACGATCTCTATGGGGATGAGGCCTATTACTACTATCTGTCTCTGCTTCCTGAAAAATACGGTGTGCTTCACCGCAATCATCCTCCATTGTTATACCTTTTATATCACCCATTCACAGCCAGCGTCACAACCTTTCGATTAATTAACATCCTAGTAGGTTCGCTCGTCCCAATCATAATCTACTTGATCCTTCGCACCTACAAAATACGTGAAGAATACCGTATCCTCGGTGCAGGCATAATCGTCTTTCACTCTTTATTTGTTAAATATTCAACTGTAGTCTTCTTGGATATGCTGAGCGTCTTCTTCATCATGCTTAGTTACTTGTTCTACAGGAAGAAGCAATTCTTACTGTGCGGGTTATCTTTAGGCTCATCCTGCCTTGTGAAGGAATACGCGCTACTCGCAGCCAGCGTTCTAGTCATATGCTCTCTGATACGTTACCGTTCTATTCGCACAACTCTACTCTGTGCTTCAGGCACGATTGTTTCCTTTATTGCAATATACATAGTTATGTTCCAGCTTGGTGGTATGGCTGAGCTTACAGGCGCGGTTGTTCATGCGCCAATCCCAATCGGGGTTGATATTCTCTTTCTATATGTATCCTTACCATTTCTGCTGATTCTTCTTCGGCGTGGTTACTATGAGGAGTTCCTTATTCCAGTCGTCTACATGCTCTTCTTCATTTTCTTCATGGTAGCCTCAGAGTGGTATCCAATTCTGCCTTTTGCCTTCCTCGTGATATCGCTGATGCTTGCATTAAATTACATCTACACCAACGCATCATTGCTTAAATGGATTGACATTCGCCTAAACAAAACTAGAGCCTTTGCCTTCCTCTACTTACTTTTACTCGTATCAGTCCAAATCGCTGCAACAGGCGTCTTCATTGTAACTAATCACTCGCATGAATTGCAGGATACCGCTCAATTCGTTACCGAGCACTACTCTGGACGTAAGCTCACATTGATAGACTGTTTCTGGTCCTACAGCCTCTACCCGTTCGGAACTAAGTTAAACGTAACACATAACGACTATACTGGCTACAACAATCCTGTAGTATACTATAGGGGCATAATAAATGACACACGGTTAGCAGTAATTGCTAAAGAAGGCGGAAACTTCACAATAAAAAGCAATTTACTACAGTTCTATAGTGGCTTCAAAGTGAAAGAGAACAGCAAGTACGTTGTCGTAGAAGTTAAGTAAAAATTCTCTTAATCCTTTTGAAGAAAAGTGATAACACTCGCGACGCAAATTCTCTAATTTCTCTTCTGCCGAGCTTCGATTTCCCAAATTTTCTGTCAACAAAAACTATTGGAGTTTCACCTATTTTCATGCCACGTTCCCTACAATGATAAAGCACTTCCGCCTGAAACGCATAACCACTAGACTTTATTGATGCTAAATCAAGGTTTCTCAGCGCATTTGAAGTGAATGCCCTATAACCACTAGTAACATCCTTAACCCCTAATCCTAAAAGATTTCTAGCAAGCCAACTTGCTCCTCTACTTATAATACGCCTTTTCAGCGGCCAATTCTCAGTTCCCCCACCTTTGATATATCTTGATCCAACCACTACATCATATCCCTCTTCAATTTTAGACAAAAAATTAGGTAAATATTCTGGGTTGTGAGAAAGGTCGGCGTCCATTTCAACTATGATATCCATTTTGGAGACAAGAGCCACTTTGAACGCATCCAAATAGGCTGTACCTAAACCAAGTTTTTCAGGTCTACGTATGACTGTAATGTTCCCATACTGTTTAGCGTAGTCTTCCGCAACATCAGCGGTGCCATCAGGTGAAGAATCGTCAACGATAATTATGTGACCGTTAATTTTGTTTCTTTTAAAAACGTCTTCAATCTCTGGAATTAGTTTAGTAATATTTGACTGCTCATTATAAGTAGGAATGGATACAGCCACTTTTCGACCTAACAACAAACCACTCCTACTACTCAGAGGCGTTTCCTTAGTTTCTTTGCTGAAAACTGCGACTAAAATTAGACCAAAAAATGTGACTAGTGATATTATCAGGTAACTAAGTGAGCTGTAGCTTGGCTGATAATTCAACTCAACTCGGCTAGTTTCATGTTTAACTTGAATGACCATAAACCCGTTCTGATCCTTAGTTATTCCTAATGAACCATCTTTTGTTGTAGCCTTCCAACCTTGGAAATATGCTTCCTTTACGGTTATGGTTGCATTTTCTCTGAGATTCTCTATATCTATCGTAATGATACCAGGGGATGTATTACCCATTGTCACTCTATCAGCGGCTGTTACGGGACTTATATCTACAAGTGAAACAGGCGTTTTTGAACTGTAGATGGTTACGTTGGCCCCATCATAAAAAATGGTTGGGCCCACTTCAAAATTTGTGTTATTCATTAAGTATCTGTGCGTTGTGGTGCTTACATTTCCAATCATAACCCAGTTTATTCCAAGGGATGAAGCGTTCATAATGAGTCCTTTCCATAAATCTAATTGAACCTTAGTGCCGTTTTCCTTCTTAATTTCTTCAAGGTTATTTATTCTATAATCGTTAATTTTGAGGAGAGGTTTCAGAAGTTTCTCTTGCGGGTACCATCCATCTATAATCGGTTTGCCAGTGTATTCAGGTAAAACATAAATCCAGTAAGAACAGTTGATGGGCAGAATCCTAGCATAAACTGGTTGTGACTTAAAGTAACTAATTACTTCCTGTGGAATTTGTGTGTTCTTCAACTTCTTATAGTCATACACATTGTAGACTTCGGTTGCAACCACAAAGACGCTGAAAGATATTATGAGAAGTAGAATGCTTGTAACAAGAACAGCTGTGCCCTTCGATGTATAAACTCTAGCTGGTAAATGCAATTTTTTGGCTATACTTTCTCCCTTTACTACATCATTCAAGACCTTTCCACTGAGAATAGCCACTGGAATTATCAAGTATAACCAAAACCGCCACAAGTCCAGCTGCTTAGCGCCGGGTAGAAATGGGAAAAGTGCGCCTTGATACCCAAGACTTATCCAGAAAAGTATTAGAAAACAGAATATGCATGCAGTTAAAGCTGGGTTCTTCTTTGCTTCCACGCTTTTTATGTGGATAACAGAAATCCCTAGAATTGAGGTTAAGCTGAGTAGAACGAAGGCTTCTCCAATGTATAGGAACCCTAGCCTATAGAATAGCGTGCTCAAAAAGAAGAGGGAAGTGAAAAATCCCAGCAGCCGCTGCTCCTCATTGGGCATCGTTTTTCTCGCGAACAGAACTATGGCGTAGATCGCAAGTGCGAATTGGAAAATAGTTATTGATAGAATGAATCCGCTGAATTGTCCAAGCTCGACAAATGGAAACATATTGCTTCGATTATAGAACGGGTTCTCACTTAACTGACCTATAGTAAGAATAAACGGGATTAACCAAACTGCAGATACTAGGAAAGCCCCGATTAGCGTTGCTGCAACCGTATATGAAACCCTTCTCAAGTTTTTCTGCGTCAAATAATATACAACAAGAAACACTATTGCAATTACGCCAGTGCAATATGCAGATAGATGGTGTGTTAAGACTAGTGCACCCGCAAAAATAGCTGAAAGTGCATAATCTCTTCTTCTTCCATACTCTAAGCTACTCGCAAAGAAGGCGAGGAAAAGGCAGGCTAATGGTAAGGCAGCAACTGTCGGAAACCTATCATAGAAAATATAGTTGGAAACAACCATTGGGCTTATGCTGAACAGTAAACTTGCAGAAATCCCCTCGATCTCATTGAAGTGTAATTTTCTAGCCAAGAAGTAAACTGTGAAAGGAGCTAACAGGTAAAAAAAGCTGTCAACCAATTTGTAGGCGAGAACAGGATCTACACCCAGAATTGAAACAACGAATACGAGAAGATAACTCATTGGAGAATAAAATAGTAGGAAAGGTGTTCCACCATACCAATCAGGGTACCATAGTGGGAGCCCCCCATCAGCCCTGTATGAATTATACATAAACAGCGTCTTAGATAGGTGGCTTGTGGAATCCACACCCATCGGTATGCCTTCTGCAAACCTTGAAGATATCATTAGAACATTGAAGGCAGTAATTATCGAAAAAGCAAGTATGAGTGTCCGACGGGACATTTTCGAGTCAGTTGCCATACTCAATTCATCACATCAATTGGAGAACCGTGTTTTCCTATGTTATAAAAGGGTTGTTCTGAGTGTTATCTAAAAAGCACCTCATGTAAGGCTGTGAATGCTTAAAAACTATAGATTAACAATAAACAGTAAAATTCACTTCTCAGTTGTCAGTCAGGGGAATTCACGATGATCTCAGTGATAGTTCCCGCGCTTAATGAGGAAAAATACATAGTTCCCTGCTTGAAATCTTTAACCAACCAATCCTACAAAGGTGAATATGAAATCATTGTGGTTGATGGAGGCAGTACCGATAAGACTGTTGAGATAGCTGAAAAATTTGCTGACAAAATAATTGTATGCAGCCGTTCAGTTGGAGCTGCTAGAAATTACGGCGCAAAGGTTTCTAGCGGAGAAATTTTGGCGTTTATAGACTCCGATACAATAGCGTCTCCACATTGGTTAAGCGCAATCGCCAAAGCTATGAGCAGGAGGGGGGTTGTTGGCGTTGCAGGCCTCACACTGTCTTTAGGTGGAAGCAAGATGGATTACTTCTTATACAAAACAGCTTCAGATAAAATTCTAAAATATTCAATAGCACTCGGCATTCCGATGGTTCCCGGCTTTAACTGCGCATATAGACGAGGCCCCTTCTTTAAGGTTGGAGGTTTTGATGAGAGGCGAGTTTTAAGTGAAGACACCACGCTTTCCTTAGCGATAAGAAAGCTGGGTAGAATAGTTTACGAGGAAAAAGTGCTTGCATACACTTCTGTTAGGAGAGTTAAAGCGCAGGGGCACTGGCAACTGCTTTTTTTCCATACTTTTAATGGTCTTCTAACACTCTTTTTCGGAAGAAGTCTGTCTAAATATCCGCATGTGCGATGACGCGTTATCCTAGCGCTATTGTTCCTTCTCTCTTCTCAATTCTTCTTAAATATTCAATTGCGTAAATGCTGCATCCTAAAATTAGAGTTATCATCTTGAGAGCAAAAACCACGTTTATCGGAACAGACAGACCTCCGACCTGTGGAAACGGATTAACCACTTCATCAGGTTTCTCTCCATTAACAATTCTAGATCCCAAAAAAATGGCGTTGTATGCAAATTCAAAAATTGCAGTAACCGCAACCAGAAATGCTATGATCAGCAGGATTCTCCTAAATTCTGGAGCCATATTTCTAAGCCGCTCTTTCCAGCTTGGCGATTCCAAACCGAATGCAAAGTAGAGAAATGCCGTAAACATAAACAGCGTAGCGGGCTTCAAGTAGATCACTGTGTCAAGGAATATTTCCTTGTTTACGAACTCATTTCCAACAACTGCTAGTGGAGTTAATTGGATTGAGTATCTGATCAAGAGCCATAGAGATATTATGCCGAAAATCCAGGAAAGAAGTGAGAATACATATGGCGTAAAGTGCCTTATTCTTGAAGCTACGATTACCGCTACTATTGCGGCAGCACCAAGATAAAGATAGGATATTGGTATGGTGGTATACCAAGCCAATATTTGGCCTATGGCAAAAACCGTGATTATCTCACTCATATCCCGAAGTAATTCGCTTGTCTTCCACTTATTCACAGTTTTTCTAAGAAACGAGTCCGCCAGCTATTTCACCCCGCGAAAATCATTTTTCAATTTGATTAAGATTCACTAATTTCAGCACCATTTCAACTAGTCTAACTAGGGCACTAATTCAATGTCACGGGTAATGCTGTCAATCTAGATATAAGGTTTTATTAAATACTTACGGAGCAGTCGAAACGATTATCGACAATTTTAAGCCTAACGCTTAACTATGTTTAGCTAACAATTCAATTGATAATTCTAGTAGGTGTCATTCTAGTGGATATGATAGGCGCATTTTCTGTTTTTTTGGTCGGTTTAGCAGTTACATTCCTATCAATCCCATTTTTAATAAAAAAGATGCTTAAAGCCGGCATCACCGGCGTCGACGTTCATAAGCCTTCAAAACCTGTAATTCCAGAAATGGGGGGCGTCAGCATTCTTATCGGGCTTTCAGCTGTTGCAACAATCAGCTTTATCCTCTTTCCATCTTACTCTAACGAATTTTCAGCCTTCTTCATAATTGTGTTTATAGCTGCTCTAATAGGGGTAATTGATGATATTTACAGATTAAATCCAATAGTTAAACCTATTTTAACCGCACTTGCTTCTCTACCACTATTCATTTTCCATACGTACTCCGAACATCCTATTCTTCCACTGGTCGGTCGAACACGTTTAACCATAATCTACCCGCTCCTATTACCATTCGCAATAGCAGTGCCTGCAAACGCAGTTAACATGATGGACCCTCTAAATGGAACAATGGCTGGGACCTGCTCGATAGTGATAACTGTTCTTCTAATATCTGCATTTCTATTCGGAAGACTCGACATAGTTGTTTTATGTGCTGGTCTACTTGGCTGTCTACTTGCATTCTATTGGTATAACAGATATCCTGCCAGAATTTTTTCCGGCGACACTGGCAGTTTAGCTGTTGGAGCTGGAATCGGCGCCTTAGTTGTTATTGGTGGACTTGAGGCTGTAGGTGTTGTTGCATTAATGCCGCAAATAATGAATGCATTTTACGGGTTAATTAGTGTAGGTAAACTCTATGAACGTAGAGCAATATCAGCTCGTCCAATCTCTCTGATGAGCGATGGTAGATTGGTTGCGAATGGAGATCCAAAGGCACCTATAACATTAACACGGATAGTTCTAGCTAGTGGACCGATGAAGGAACCCGATATAGTAAAAATGCTTCTGTTGCTTGCTGCCTTCTGCGACTTTTTAGCCATCTTGACCACTTTAATCATGCTGGTGTTTCTATGAGGCGCATTGCCAAATTAATGTTCATTCTACTCGTCGTCTGGTTCAGCATGCTTATTGGATTCTGGATAATTGGGCGGATAATTGTTCCTCTGGAAATTTCTAATCATTTTCTTTCCGGCCTTGTAAGAACAACTATCAGTGTAGGTATGGCTGTGATCTGGCTTTGGGGATGGCGTAAACTGGCGTATCACTACTTTTGGAGCAATTATAAAAAGGGAAAGCACAACATCTTAACCTCTAAGATTGAGGATTAGTCAATGGAAGTAGCTAAAGTAACAAGAGCCGCAAGAGGAACAGCTTACATCTCGCTGCAGAACGCCTTAAACTTCTTGTCAGGTATGATGTTCTACATAATTGCTGCTAGGATACTTCCTCCAGAAGATATAGGCGCTCTATCAGCATTAACGTTCATAATCACGATAATGCCAGTAGTAGCTCAGTTGGCTTTGCCAACCGCTGCAGCTAAGTACATATCAGAATTTTTTGGGCGAGGAGAAACTTATAAGGCAACTGCTGTTTCTGTTGCAGTAAAAAAAATAGTTTTCAGTCTATCGCTAGTTTTTTTCTTAGTGTTAGCTGCTCTTTCCTCATGGTTTTCAAATGTTTTGTGGGGAAACGGTGCTCATGTTCAGGTATTTCTAATTCTTAGCGTTACATTTTTCTTAGTAACAATTAGGTTGACTTATCTAGCATTTTTGCAAGGGCTACAGTGGTTCGGTAAGTTTGCTTTTGCTGGGTTTTTTGCATATGCACTCGGTCGGGTAATGGCCTTAATTTTTATATTGATTGGGTACGGTTTAACCGGTGTTATGTTTGGTTGGCTGGTCGGTGAAGCTGTTGGGTTACCTTTGACAGTTGCATTCTTTCACGGCTCCTTACCAAAACCTACTGCCAAAATTAATTTGAAAATGCTTTTTTCTTTCAGCCTTCCCCTATTTGTTCTACTTCTCGTGTCTACGGCCTCCGATTGGGCTGATAGGATGCTGTTTCTCGCTCTGTCACAGGATTTAGCATCTTTAGGCTTTTACGATCTGGCCGTTAGAGGGGCTCTTACCCTGTCAATAATTTATCTCGCTTTCTCCACTACAGTACTACCCACGCTTTCAGAAATCTATGGGAAAAGTGGAAAGGATGCTATTGCAAGTGCTTTGAAAACTAGTCTACGTTACTTAACATACCTAATTCTACCAGCAGGTTTTGGGTTAGCTGCGATTTCTAAGACCGCAATGGCGCTTATGTTCGGTGCTGGCTATGCTACCTTTGGCAGACTACCTCTCGCTATTCTTTCATTAGCAACAGCTTTCCTAGCGACTGGTACAGTTTTAGCCTCAACTTTACAGGCAATAGGTGAAACCAAAGTCTTCGTTAAAATAAGTTTAGCATCAATTGCAGCCGACATCTTAGTAATTATAATTACTGTCCCGGTGATCCGTGAAGTGGGCGCGGCCCTAGCTCGTGTAACATTGTGGTTAGTTCTTTTTACACTCACTTACATAGCTCTAAACAAGAGGGTTCATGTAGGGTTCGATAAAGAGGCTTTATGGAAAGGCGCAGTTTCCTCGGTGATTATGATTATTCCGTTGCTCGGATTTGAAGTAATGTATGCTGACGCAATTCAACCAGCTATCAGTGCAATAATCGAAATTGGTTCTGGGATGTTTATCTATGGAGTATGCTTATTCGCTTTTAAGGCGCTACATAAACAAGATTTCGAAATTCTGCAACGAATAGCTCCAGCGTTTTCGCGTAGAATCCTTAAACTGTTTGAGCGGTTTTTTGTCTATTAGCCAGCCGCTGTCGGCGTTAAATATGCGTTCATTTCGCGCATTATCACTTCAACCGGGTCTTCCATCTTAGCTAATAGCATTTTTGCCTTCTCTTGCTGCATGGTTCTGCAGCTCTCCAGTTTACTGAAAATTTGTAAAGCTTTTCTTACAGCTTTTTGAGGATCAATTATTCTAACAACTAATCCCTGTTTAACCAAATATTTCTCCACTAAAGTAGTTTCACCTGGGTAACATGAAATTGTTGGGACTCCAAGTAAAGCTGCTTCCGTAGTCATCGTACCTCCAGCACCTACAAAGATCGAAGTGTAGGATAATAAGCTCGGCCCATCTATAGCAGTTTCAGGCACTATCAAACGTTCTCCTATGGACGCTCTAAGAACTGGCGCCTGCTCACCATAACGTGGAATAGCTACAAATTGCGCAGCGTCTCCTAATTTCTCAACTAATGCTCTGATTATAGGGAGAATAACAGGCTCCTTATCGGTGGTTGTTCCTAGAAGGTAGGCTGCGAAAGCCTCTTCTGCGCGGAATGTAACTATGGGCTTGGTTTGATCAATTTTCAGCCATTCTAAAACACGTGCATCTGGTCTAAGTGTTCGGATCCAAACCACTGGGTCAAGTGCGTTGTATTGAACAAGCGTTTTTTGCGTGACTCCATATTTACGCCACGCCTTTAACGGTATAATTTTTGGAGCGATAAGTTTCTTTGATAATGGAATTGTAAGCCTGCAGACAGCTTCAGCGTGCGGTGAGTCACTGATACAAATGTGAGGTATGCCTAAACCAAACGAAACTCTAGCCGCCTCAGGTGAGGAGAAGGATACAGCCAAATCGGGTTTGTACTTAACAACTAAATCCATCAGCCCAATTATTCTTCGCACATTAGCATCAAGCTTTCCCTCTAATGTTTGACCGCCATGCTTACCCATCTCAACAGCATCTAAACCCTTCAACGCCATTAACTCGTTTACCTCTCTATAATGCCGAGTAGTCTTGAGCACGTTATGGTCTTCTGCTTCGAGCCTATGAGAAAGCTCAGCGAAGAGGTATACTTGTTTTGGAGTTAGGATATCGATCCAAACACGACCCAAAACCGCAATCTCCTAAGGATGACAATCTTGTTTATCCGCCACAAGGCTTAATGAAGTTACGGTTTCTTTTGATATCATTTAGAATTTCTTTGAAATATCCTACCCCTAAATAGGAATGTTTTAAGCTGAAGAGTTAAAAACTCTAGATGAGATAACTCACGGTTCCAAAATACTTAATGAATCTATAGAATTAACTCATAAAGGCGAATTTTTATGTCAGCACCCATCGAATTAAAGCCTGAAGAAATCCCCAGCAAGATTACTAAGGGTGAACTCTCAATTTGCGTTGTTGGGTTGGGCTCCATGGGTCTACCCACAGCCAGTCTTTTCGCCGAGGCGGGTGCCAGAGTTATTGGAGTTGATTTGGATCGGTGTGTAGTTGAAAATGTGAATAAAGGCAAAAGTCCTCTAACTGAACCAGGTTTAGAAAATTTAATTAAAACATTTGTAAGTAAGGGGCAACTTCAAGCTACGGATGACGCTAAAGATGCCGCATCAAAAAGTGATATAATAATCATAATTGTACCAACTACAATTGACAAATTGAAGAGACCTGATTACTCTGCTGTGGAAAAAGCTTGTAAAAACATTGGTCAAGGTATGAAGAAAGGGGCTCTAATAATTTTTGAAAGTACTGTGGGTCCAGGTGTTACTGAAGCTGTTGTCAAAAAAGAATTGGAAGAGGCGTCTGGTCTTAAGGCTGATGTCGACTTCGGATTAGCATATAGTCCAATAAGAGCTACTGTTGGGCACGCTCTGAAAGATCTTGCAAACTATCCGAGAATAGTTGGAGCCAATGATGGAAGAAGCTTAGAGGCGGCTGTAGCCGTTTTATCCATGGTAGTGAAAGGTGGAATTATTCGAGCCAAGAATATTAAAACCGCTGAGGCTGTTAAACTCTTTGAGAATGTATATCGTGATGTAAACATTGCCTTAGCAAATGAGTTGGCTGTTTTCTGTGAAGCGGCAGGAATAGATTATTTTGAGTGCATGGGTGCAGCGAACACACAGCCATACTGTCATCTTCACACACCCAGCACAGGGGTCGGGGGCTCATGTATTCCAATCAATCCCTACTTCCTTATAGAAGAGTCTGAAGATCTAGGCCTCAAACCGCACATTGTTCGATTGGCTAGAAGAGTTAATGACGCTATGCCAAGTCACACGCTTCGACTCATAGAGAGCGCAGCAAAGGCTTGTAAAAAAAGCTTGAAGAGAATAAGAATCGCTGTGCTCGGCATCTCTTATAGAGCAAATGTAAAGGAACCAAGATTCTCAGTTGTTAAAGACTTAATCGACCTACTCAAGAAAAGAGGGGCGCGAGTTACAGTTTACGACCCATATTTCACTACTGAAGAACTAAAAAAGCTAGGCTACGAAGGCTTTGGAAGATTGGAGAGAGCTGTAGAAAACGTTGATTGTATACTTATCGCTGTTGGGCATGATGAATTTAAACGGCTCAATCTAAAGACTCTAAAAAGACTAACGCGGAAACCAGCTGCCATAATCGATGGGGGGCATATGCTTAATCCATCCGAGGTTGAGGAGGCTGGGTTTATTTATAGAGGATTAGGATGCGGTGTATGGAGAAAATAAGTTTCTCATTTTAGCTCAATTGGAGATAGAGACAAGTGGGCAAGGTTAAAGTTGCAGTAATCGGCGTTGGTGGTTGGGGAAGAAACTTTGTGCGGATTTTCAGTGAATTAGACGGATGCAAACTTGTTGCTGTTTGTGATGTTAATGAAAATAGAGTAAGAGATTTGAGCCAAAAATATGGAGTTGAATACTTTACTGATCATAGATCAATGCTTGAGAAAGTTAAAGATCTGGACGCCGCTGCGGTTGTTACTCCCACACCAAACCATTATGAAACCGCTATGTGTGTGATAAACGCTGGAAAACATGTCTTTGTTGAAAAACCTATATGCGACTCTTCTATTAAGGCTAAAAAACTTGTTAAGGCAGCATTAAAACGTAAAGTTAAGCTCACTGTTGGACATATTGAACGTTTCAATCCCGCCGTGCAGGAATTGAAGAATAGACTCGACAATGGTGAACTGGGAGATATCATATCGATCGCTGCAAGACGGGTTGGGCGCCCAGTTAAAGTAAGCGAGATCGGTGTCGTGCGAGATTTGGCAGTTCACGACATTGATATCATGCGTTTTCTCATCGGTAATGATCCGAAATCGGTTTTTGCTCGATGTGGAGCCATAGAGAAACCCGCTTTTGAAGATCATGCTGAAATAATGTTAAGCTTTGATGATGTTAAGTCCGGATATATCGAGGTTAACTGGCTTACTCTGAAGAAGGAGCGCTCTTTAACTGTGACCTGTAGTGATGCTGTTGGGATTGTTAACTATGTGGATAGATCATTGGTTATTGAGTACCCTACTAGAAACGCTGTGTTTAAATTCGCGAAAGAAGAGCCGTTGAGACTTGAGTTATCAAACTTTTTAGATTGTATCCTTCATAATAGGCCGCCCATGGTCACAGGTGTTGATGGGTTAAGGGCACTTGAAATAGCTGAGGCTGCGTTAAAATCCGCAAGAACACTTAAAGTAATAAAGATATAACATGTGGGTTGTTTTTGTCCTCCAAACATAAATATACATCCAACAACAATAAACGAGAAAGAATATAGCAGGGTGTTGAAATGAAAAGAAGGCTTATGGATATTCTGGCATGCCCGATAGACAAATACTATCCGCTCGAACTTCACGTCTTCGAAGAGAAGGAGGAAATAGTTGAAGGTCTCCTAGTATGTCCAAAATGT
>Ga0315310_10000073_pt1 | contig 67330 bp, 105 predicted proteins | sample TDP5_MG_FD_203630 | JGI IMG/M metagenome (GOLD analysis project Ga0315310, IMG submission 203630) | Freshwater sediment microbial communities from Lake Towuti, South Sulawesi, Indonesia - TDP5 | ecosystem: Environmental > Aquatic > Freshwater > Lake > Sediment | place: Indonesia: South...
TTTCAAAAATTTTTGAAAAAAAAATAAAATAATGATCTATCTCTCTACCCCTCATTTCCCCTTGAGTCTCTCCTCCCGTCGTCGTTCCTTTCTCTTTCTCTTTCGGTGTTTCTCTTCGCGCCCCATTTACTCTCCCCTTCTTGGTCTCCCTGGTTTCTTAGGAGGTACCTTTAGTATCCGTCTTCGGTACCTTCTCCTTCCAAGCCTCACAGCCTCTCCATACATTTCGTATTGAGGATTCCCAGGCCACAATTCCTCCGCTTCTTTACCTGGAACGACTCTGTAGAATTGTCTGGGCCTCCCTCCTTTTGGTCCTAGTCTTGGCCGTCCAATTGGTTCGATCAGTTTGAGCTGCTTCAGGATCCACCAGTATTTTGCGAAGGATGCGTATGTAGGCGGCTTCTGTCCAAACACGTCTACGAGGTATTTAGAAAACTCCTGCCAAACCCGGTAGGCGTAGTCGCCTCTGGTGAGCACGAGACGTGTCCTTATGAAACCCCATGTTGAAGGCAGGGTTGGAGTTCTAGGCTTAAGCGCTGCTACTTCCATGAGAAAAAATTACTCCGTCATGGCTTTCTTCCATCGCTCGACGATTTCGGTCGGTCTAATTCCGCTCGGACTCTTTGCATTTGCTAAACGCTTACGACAATAGTTGACCTTGCGCTGTGCAGATTCCACACGACGTTCCCAGAAAATTTTAAGGCTCGGAGTAGTAGCGGCAGCAAGTCGTTTTTGGGCAATCTCAAGCTTTTTTTCATTAATCCTCAAGCGTTCAGCCCAAAAAGTAGCTGGAGAGTCGTACATTGGCGATAGATTTTCCCGCATCTTTTTAACCATATTTTCAATAGACATAGTTTTTAGTTTATACAAGAAGATTTATCTATTTTTCCCCAAGGCTATACTACGAGGATCTTCTGATGAAAATAGACATAACGGATGACATAAAAGAGAAAGCATTTAATTACGTAGCACCCAATGTCAATCGCTTTGCCAAACGTGGGATTTTTGACGGTGACCTTAATAAAAAAATAATAGGCTACATTGGATTTTTAGCTGTTAAGAAAGTCTTCGGTCTTTCCTTGCTAGAAACGGATGAAGAAATCGACGGGGAACCAGACTCATATGATTTTATTCGTGACGGTAAAACCTTTGACGTTAAAACAAGTTTCTGTTATATTTATCAAAAAACTGGTAAAGCTCCACCGGATTGGGGTATTCTTATTCCTGAAAGTCAATTTAGATTCAAGCCCCATGACTACTATATACGTTGTGTAGTTGATGGAGAAACTCTAGAGGAAATTCACCAATGTCTGATTCTATGCGTTTGTGAAAGACAAGCAATAGAAAATTCTCCAATAGTAACCGAGAAAATGCCTGTCCCCATGAGAGTTGTCCCAAATAATCTCACATTTCCAATTGAGAAAATCTTACAGCCTGATGCGCGCGCAGTACCAGAATATATACACAATTTCATTTAGGGGTTAGGTAGCTCTCGTATTTTTGGTATAGGGTTCTCCATCCGTCGCGTGTTCTGCTGTGGTAGACTCTTTGTTGTTCGGGTAGTTTGTGACCCATCCAGAATTCAACGACGTCTCTGTCTGCGCCGGCGTCACCTAGGATCGTTCGGAAGGCTGCTCTCAGGGTGTGTGGGCGGCAAGGGTTGTTGCCGGTGTATTCTCCAACAAACTTCTTGGCAAGCTTCTCAAAATACTTGTCAATGGACCTTGAGGATATTGTGAATAATGGGGATTGTAGTTTGAGCCTTTTGTCCGCGAGGTGCTGCCGGAGTAAGGTTATGCCCCAGTTTCCAATGAAGCTCATGAAAGGTACGTCTGTCTTTATCCTGCCAAGGTCAAAGCAGAGAGGAGTTATTCTATTCTCATACTCGTATTTAATGTCCTCGTAGATCAAGGCTAGGATGTCTGAGAGGCCTAGACCAGATTGGAATATTGCTACAGCTATGCTCTGGTACTCAGGATCCTCCATCATGCTGATGAATTCCGCTACCTTGTCTAGGGTCCAGGGAAACTTGTGGCTTACAGGAAGTGAGCTGGGGAGATCTACGTACCTGGTGCTGAGTTTGATATCGTAGTAGCCGGCGAAGGATTGAACAGCACTAACATAGGTCCTGACAGTCTTTGGCTTGTATCCTTTTTCCCCACAAAACCTCACGAACTCTTTGAAAACATTTCTAGCAATTCTTTTCCTCTGACGTCTGGGAAGCCTCATATCTTCCTCAACAGCATTCAAAAAGTCTGACAGCGATTTTCCATAGCCTGCCGACTGGTAGAAGGCTAAGAAGGCTTCTAAACCAGGCTGGTAAACGTGTCTAGTGCCGGTGCCTAAGGCATCCAGAAACTCCGCAGTATCCTCATCAAACATTTTCTATTCCCTTCTTCTTGTGCTGAAACTTGATTTGGTGAATAAGGCACAAGCAGCTACATTGAGTACACCAATCACAGATTTCCATTTTTAACTACTCCTTTTTTCAAGTTTACCCCAAGGTATTCCAACAAAACAATGTTGACCGCCATGGATATCGAGTCTGATTTCACGTTGTGTGGATTAATAATTCTCTTGAATGTGTCCAACATGCCTTCTTTCAACTGTTCTACATTTACGGTTCCCATGATTTTATTCACCAATTCAGTGATTGCCAAATCCAAGGGTGAGATGGGTGTTTCCTCAAGAATCTTAGACCACTTTTCCTCGACTTCCATTTTTTTGATATATTCGCTTATTTCATGCGCGATCTTACACTCGTCAACCTGTTGAAGAATGGGGGTATAGACCTTAAAGGGAAAAAATCTACAGACCAAAGGTCTAAAGGGATATACCCTACACTTGTTGTGGGTCGAGAGGAAAGGGCACGGACACTTTAAGTGTATTGGGTCTAACGGATCGTTCAAATTGGTGTCACAGTATGTGTCTACGAAAACTTCCTCTCTTATTTTAAATAGCTTGGATAGAGAAGTAATTTCAAGTGTGTCCAACGATGCAGGCGCAACTCTACAACATCTTCCACATCGTTTGCACTTAAAATATTTTAGGATCGTGGTAACAGCTTTCTGGTATCTCTCCATCGATCTGGAAAAAATTATCCTTATTTCAGTAAGGGAAAGTTCTCGAAATAATCTATCCAATGACTTTTTGCCTCTTTTTTCTGGCAGCCGCTTCCTTCCTCTCGAGCACAAATAAGCGGTTTTGCACCTGCTCCCTAACTTCTTTCTGTAGTTCTTGGGTTTCCCGTATGACATCGAATACTTTGGCTAGGGCTTCTTTCTCCTTTGGTGTGCCACACTGTTTTAGATAGCTGTCAACTGTGTTCATCATTTCGATAATTTGTTTTTCCAGTTCTAAGTCTCTTTCACCGAGTCTGTGTAGACCTATTTGTTTTTTCAGGAGCATTAGCGCGTCCGTCTCGACTTTCACTTGTTCTTTTAAAACCTTGAGGTCCTCCCGGATCTCGAGGCCTTTGATGAGCTGCTTAATTCTTTCTTTAGGTGTCCATCCTCTCTCCACTCCACATTCAGGACAGATTGCCTCACTGGACCGAGAATCATAGTAAACCCAGGATCCAAAAGGCAGAGGTTCTTTGCAGCCTCCACACTGAGTATCTATGGGACAACGGATCAGTTTAACAGTTCCCAATTCTTCATCAGACATAACTTCTAACTCCCATTAACCGAAGCTATGCGTATTCTACTTCATGTTCCTTCATTTCGCTGGCAACGATGTTCAGAAACTCGGTGATAGTCATTCTTTTCTTTTCTGCTATTGCATTATTGAATATCTCAGATTGTAGAACATCTTGAAGCATGTCTTTTAGGTCATCATATCTATATTTTTTGTCCATACATTCATCCCTCCTTTCTCCTCAAGTTTTTCATTAGTGCAATCCCTTGAAAGACACATTCCCAACAGTCTTCGCAAGTGCACGGTGTATTGTCAGGTTTTTTACACATTTCTGTTAATTCCCCTTTCTTTGTTTTTTAGGTTTGTAATAGGGGTTCACTTTGATAAGACGGATGCGAACAACTAAGTCAGTATGTATGATCTGAAGTAAAAGCCTCTGACCGCAATGAGGACATAATTTTATCTGCTCTTTGACCACCATTTTGGTTACTTCTCCTCCTTAGTCGAAGGTATTAGTCGATTCCCAAGGTAAATGGCAAACTGTTTTTTGTGAAGTTTAATTCCGATTACCTGGAAGACCATAATGGTTTTAGTGTAACCTTTGTGAAAAACTACGAGATGTCCGCCTTTTTCACGCCAACCTAATATGCGTTTTCGCCAATATGGAGTATCATCCCTATATTCGACAGTTTTTTCTCCTCTATCAATAGCCTCAAAGTATTCATGTTTTAAAACCAGATGTAACGCTGCCTTATCTATTTCGATTGTATGCCTGTAACAAACTGGTCCTATTCCACGTTCCACGCTTTTCTTAACCCAGATGAGTCGCTTACAGATTCTACAAATCCAGCCCTTGTGTTTCGCAAATTCCTTCTCAATTTTCTGTGCATACTTTTGGCGTGCTTTATCAGATTGGTAACGCCATCCCGCTGTTAATCTATGTAGACCAAATATATCTAAGATTTGGGTTGCGATAACCGTGTCTTCAAGCCAATAGTCAACACTCCACTGACCTAAGAACGCAAGTTTAGCTAATTCTAACAGATCATCTCTCCATACAGCCTGTTTAGTGATTGCTTGATCTACTAGTTTTTCAATAATTCCCCAGGTCTTAGATGGGTGTTTACTAGTCGAGGCATCTATGTTGGCACATTGTAGGTGCATCCATCTCGGCGAATGTGGAGGCCTCGTAATAAGGTCTCCCTGTTGAATCGGTTTTCCACATAAGCATATTCCGCCAGAAAACATTGCTCGCACCGAGAACCTATGTTCGTATAGTTCTGACCGAACAATTTGTCTAGCTTCATCCAACTTACTGATCACATCAACTTCCAATGTATTATCTCCTATTCCCATTAACCGAACGCATATAGCACCTTCTAGCTTTCTCAAACTCTCTTACAGTTAAGAGAATTTCTAAGCCCCCTCGCGTTCTAGCATGTATCCCCTTATCCAAACTCATTTCTGTTCTCCTTCCAAGGTTTTACATCCAAGACGAACCCAAGGTAGGTACAGTTGCCAAGACTCAATAGAATGAGTTTCCCCGCAATCTGGGCACTTGTATCGAATTTCTCCCAACGGTTAATTCTCCCTAGAAGTATAATTCGTCCTCTTCTTCCTCGCTCCATTCACCCGTATCAACGCCTAGGTCTTCAGCCATCGCTTCGTAGTCAACTTCTCCGCTGATCGGGTCTTCCCAGGGTGTATCAGGGTACTCTTCGCATTCTTGCTCGTAGCATTCGGAACAGATTGTTCCAAGTACGCCAGGGTGGTTGCATTGGTTCTCAGCAAATTCTCTGTCTTCCTTAGCCTTAAGGGCCCGTTGGCACACTATACATTTGGGGAAGATAGATTCATCTTCACCCCATCCACAAAGGACGCAATACCAACGTCCTCCGAGATCCTCATATTCCTGACCGTCTTCAGAATCAATTGAGTCAAGTTGACCAATATTGTCAGGATCGCCGCATTTGGGACATTTTTCAGGCTTTCTCATCATGTTTTACCTCTATTCCGAATCTTGCCCCTAGAATTTCTAAAGTATTTGGGTCATCTCTTAGGGCTTGGACGAATCTAAGAGTTTCACCTATAGTGTCGGAGTCTGATCTGAAAGTCCCTGCTTTTCTTATATTGCTGAGGCATAGAAGTTCGGGATCTGTTAAAGTGATCCTCAATGGAGTGGTTTTCACGTTAGACTTTTTTTTCATTTATTTTTCCCCTCTATAAAACAACATTCAGCTTCTTCTTATGAGAAAATAACTATTAGGAGCAGTATAACCCCAATTACTGAAACAATTATCCAGATTATGAATATGATTGTGAATCCTACAACAGCCCCTAAAGTAGTTGCATTAGTTAATGCTGAAAAGATTCCCCATCCAAGTAGACTCCAGAGACTAACGGCTGCTGCAACTATAATAGTGAAAACTAAGTCTCCTCTATCCATTTTTAGATCCCTGCTAAGGTGCATAATTCGTCTAACGTGCAGAGGACAACTATGTGTGTATGGCCGCTTGTTTTATGCTCTGGACGTGGAGCCCAAATCTTAGCCTTAAAACCTTTACTCTCCAGCCAAGCGATCTCCTCCCTAGCTTCAACGCGCCGGTGATTCTCTTGACCCTCAACGCAGCACCAGAGTCGCCAACGTCTAGGTTTCTTTTTCTCTGATGCCATTAAGGTTTTAAGTTCAGCCATGATTGCTCATTTTCCTTCAAGAATGTGTTATCGATTATTATTCTCTTTTTTAGCGTAGTCTTTCCAGTCTTTGTATCCTCGCTGCCGCGCATATTTATCGTATTCTCTTTTGTCTAACCATTGCACGAAACGGATAGTAACTTGCCTAAGGAACCGAGCTATTCTTTTCATGCCCACTTCACCGCCTTACTCATGCCGAAGTATCCTCTCATTTCTTTATCTTAAGAAGGTCCATTGCCATATTGAAGTAGTTCGAAACTCTTGTTGTTTCTGAAGACCAAAATTCTACCTCTGTTTCACCAGATCTAATACGGAATCCAGGAAGGTTAGGTTTCTCTGGAGCCTTAAAGATAGATTCTAGACCTTCTTTCCAACCCGAAATACGTTCACGCAACCATGGAGCTATACTTTCATCTGTTGCAGTTTTTTCCATATCATTAAAAATTTGTAGTAGTGTCCTACCCAAGTCTGTCCCTCATTTGCTTTTTAAGGTGTGGGTCGAAACATAAAAAGTTTCCGTTAACAAACGTTAACTGAAGAGGCCCCCTTTGGGAGGAGCCTGTGTTGCCACAGACCCTCTGGAGTCGACGTTCCCAGTTACCGCAGGGGTGGTAGAAAGTAGGGCTAGAAGTATCTAAATTTTTCGCTACCTGGAGAAAAAAATCTTTATATGGAGAAATAGAAGGCTACGAGCATGGATGTTCCTTGTTTTCGTTGCCTGTTTATGGAAAATTTAAAGGCGCGAGCTTGTAAACCTGCAGATTGTGAGGAATTGTCGCAATGGATTTTTTCTCAGATGGACTGTGAGCATCCTCGAAATCTGATTGTGAAAGCTGGAAGTGTGTTGGTGCATGGAGTAAGAGTTCAGCTCTATCGCTGTAAGGTTTGTCATAGAACATTTAGAGTAAGACCGGGCTTTGACTTTAAAATGAAGCATCCTAAGGAGATTATCCAGTTTGCGAAGACGTTAAGCCAAAAGATTGATCCTGCATTCTCTACAAGAGATATTGCTGCCCTAATTCAGAAGACTTTTGGAATAAAAGTTAGCCATGTTACAGTCAACAAGTGGATAAACTCTTAGAGGTACCGTAGGCTTCATCGCGTTCAAAAGCTAGTTGCTGAATTGAGGAAGGAGACCTCTGCCCAAAATAGTTAGTAGTCTAAGGAGAATTTAAGTTTTTTAGAAGGTTTGTAGGCCACGGGGCTGTGGAAAGCCACTCGCCGGACGGCGTGGGCCGACACAGCCTATAAGGATTGTGTAAGGTGATAGGGTTCTTCCAGCCGTGGCCAAAAGTATTTTAGCTATCTAAATATTTAAGGTTTAAGACTATTAGACTCGGAGGTGAAACCATGCCCTATGAAGAGGAAGAAGAGGAAGAAGGCGAAGAACCAGAAGAGTGATAATGTGATTAGAAAATCGCAAAATCACCTTTTTTTATATCCAAAAGAAATAGGATAAAGTTTTTACTTTACCTTCGTTGCTAACTCCTCTCCCTTCTGAGTAATCCTAAAAGTTGGATGATGCTTTCCATGAGGTACTCTTTCTACAAGTCCCAAGTCCATGAGGTCTTTAACTATTGCAGCAAAGGTTTTTTCAGACTTGGGAAAAAAAGAATACCACTCTTTCCACCTTAACTCTTTTTTCTTATAAATAGCTTCCAAAACAATATCCGACCCTTTTCTGAAGAAGCCACTATTTAATGTAGGCATACCTGATAATATTTGTGAATGTTCTCTTTGGTGATGTTTTCGACATAAAAGAGCTAAGTTTTCTAGTGAATTATTTTCTCTATCTCCATCCTTATGATGGATGCAAAGGTCTGTGCGATTACACCCTTTAATCTCACATCTATTGCCTAAAGCTTCAAAGAGTATCTTGCGGTAAGATGGTTTGAAGGACATTTACTGCCTCAGAGAAAGGTAAGTAAAGGTTATATTTAACTTTACCCAGCTTTACTCCGTTGATTAAAATGTTGGAAGATATCCTTGAAAACTATGAGTTAGGTGAACCGTGGAAGTTCGGTGAAAAGTCTTTAGCTGCTGTTGTTCCAATATTGTGTCCTAGGAGACTCGAGCGTGACTATGTTCTTCTGCAAGAAATCCAAGATAAGCTCAAAATTGAGATTAAGGATACTGGTTTGATCGGCGCCGCTGAAGTTAATAACCCTACGGACTACAATGTGTTCATCAGAAAAGGCACTCTTTTGAAGGGACCCACTCAAGAGCGTGGAGTAGTAACAGGCAAGGTGTTACTGCCATGCTCAACTGAAAAGATTGAAGTTCAATGCGTTCATGCCTCAAGAGGAATACGCTCTGGAGCATTCTTCAGAGCAGGAGGTATTGCTCCTAGACCAGTGATGAAGTCTTTCCTATCTAGAAGAAGTCAGCATGAAACTTGGAATGCCGTAAACCAAGCAACTAGAAGTTACATGGCTATGGCTGCACCAGCAGGGCAGATAAGTGAGCAGCGTATTTCAGATGACCTCGTTGGGATTCTCGAGCAGACACAGAAATTTAGAGACGAAGTAGAGGACGTGCTTAAGAAGGTGCCTGGAGACCTTAACGACCAAGTGGGCATAGCCATAATTGACCTCAAAGGAGTTGTGGGCCTCGAGATCTTCAATCACCCTGACAGTTGGAGTGCCTTCTCTAAGAGCGTTGTTAGAAGCTATGCCGACGCCCTGTCCGAAGAGGGTTCAGAACTCTTTGAGATGAAGCTAGATAGGGTTAAAGAGGCTGTCATATCCTTCATTCAGAAATTAGCTGAGACTCCAAGCGACGTTGTTTACAAGAATGAACGCTCCACTACGCACACTTTAAAGGGAAAAGAAGTCGCCGGAGAATACACAACCCTCAACACTGTGATGATTCACCTTGTAGCCTTCAGAATAGACGAAGAGGATCTCCGCCATCAACCTGAACGCCCTATCCGCCTTGGCTATCAAACACCTTTTATTCGACGTAGTACAGTGTCGCCACAAACCTTTCCTTCAATGACTATGACGGTGGGACTTCCAGAAAAGCTCGAATATTTTAGACGAAAAGGTTCATTTCAGCTCCTCAGCTCCTTAACGGACAAGGAAAAGACTTGGAAAGACCTCGAGCAACGCCTTCCCCTCTCCACTAAAACGCTGGCCAAACGTCTTCATGAAGCGGAATCTCTAAACTTGCTGGAGCCGAAGACTAGACTGGAAAACGGAAGAAAGATTTACCGCCTTACGCCAGTGGGAAAGAAAGCTCTCCAATGCGTTGAAACGGAGAGCTAAACCCTCTTTTTTTAGAGAAAGTGTTAATCGTGTCAAACTTCAGGATCGAAGGTGAAGTCGAACCATAGGTAGACACAATTGACATTTTCATGTCAATTACTCTGCATGGTTATAGTTCTACCTCGTATGAACCTAAGAGCTGTTCAATGTTACTCAGTGTTTCCTTGGCTCTTTGGCTAAGGGTAATGGCCTCTGGTTGCGAAGGAGCTAACCTAAAGAGCTGCGTAGCCCTCTCAATGTCTTGTTTGGCTTGGTCTAGACTTTGCTTTACCCATGTTTTACTTTCAGAAGGAAGCTCATGGTATCTTTTTGGTGTTATGCACTTCAGCATGGGTACTCCTGCTTTTGTATAACCTAGGCATGAAAGTTCCTCTTTTCTTATGGCTAATTCTAGGTCCGGCACTGAGAAGATACCTGCTCCGCGAAGGTGAACATGAAAGGATCCGAGTGGGCTTAGACCGTCGTGGCAGTCGGTCACGGTCACAGTTTCGCGTCGACCATAGCAGGTTCGGCTCAGATGAACTCCAGATGGGCTCCGGCAAAGCATTGCGCCTACCTCATGTCCCTCCAACTCAGACTCGGCAATCATCTGTTTAAGTTTGGGGCCATGTCTAGACTTTAACTCGAGTGTTGGCGACATGGTGATGTTATACATGGATGCTATACTTGGATGCTTAGCATATATGTTTGACATATTCGTGCCGGGCGGGATTTGAACCCGCGCCCCTTCGAAGAACTCTCGAGGGAAATAGGCAGCTACCGCGTCTGTTAACCTGTCGAGTTGCTGCCATGGCGGTGCATACGGATCTAGACTTTCAAACCAGAATATCAAAGCCTTTATCATGTCAAGCGACTCAACCATTACGGTGGACCTCTTAGGGTCCATAGGCATTTTGAGGGTTTCTTCTCGCAGCCGCTGAAGATTACTGAGATATTGGTCTCGCAGGGCTTTGTAAGAGGAATCCTGTAGCTGCTTCCTTATCTCTTCCCAATCACCTGCCTGCAGCCAACTTAATGGTGGTCTTGCACAGTACACGGATAATTTTTCCCACTTCTCAGCGACGTATCCATAGTGGGGATAGGCGTGAGTCATTTCCCGGTAGATGTCGCCGGAATGCGAAATTATGGTATCAATGATTTGGGCTTTTTCATGGGGGAACCTGTGTTCTATTAGGCCATCTTGCATGTCGAACAAGGGCTTGAGTCTAATCGTCTCAGGGAAGACCTCTTCTTTCAACCCCTTCGTTTCCGCTGGAAAGATTTGGTTTCTCAGCAGCTTAATGTTACGCCCGACTTTGCCAAGGGCCGCTGTTCCATGGCCTTCTATGGGCTCGTAACCTGGACAAGTTTCGTATTCGATAGGAGCATTACAGAACTTGCCATATCTTCTGCACCAAGCGATCCGACGGGCTCTCCACTTGCAGCGGCGCTTAGCTTCACGTGCCATGGGCTTCACCTAATAATGGTTTAGCTCTTAATACTTAATAGTAACTTTGCAATTCTCTTTAAGTGAGGTGGACGAGTCGCCGACCCTGGCTAGGATGAAACCTCTTACTTTCTTCGGGGTGAACGCTTCCTAGCATCAGAGAGGTCTTTAACTTTTGGGTCAACGGGTGGCTTAGTATCAGGGATTTCCCGGTGGATCCTCACGATTTTAGCCTCAACCTTGTCGCCTGACAGGATGTTATAGACGTCTGCATAATCACCAGGAACGTAGAGGTAGAGGCCGGCGCCTCCCTTACGGCTTGCCCTTAGAAGAAGGGTAACTCCAACCTTTTCAATCACTTTTACCATGCTTAGGTCCAACTTCCATATTTAGCCCGGTGCCCTACTGAGGTAGGACCATCTTCATCAAGATAATTTAACGTAGTCTCATGGCGTATTTTAATGTTACCAAACCTTGAAGAGCTCGTCTCCTAAGGGACTTACATGAAAGTAGAGACAATTCTCATAGGGGACGGAGGCTAAAAAGTGTGAATCAGATACGTTGCCAACCAAAGTATTGGTGATGCTGGTGATTCTCGTATTACTTATATTGTGGGTGGTCTTTACCTATTGACTTAGGGCCGGGATGCCGTGGCTTGGCACTTGGGCGCCCTCAAGATCCGCCCCTGCCGTATGGTCACGGAGAGCAACCCCGCCCCTAAGTTATCCTCTTATTTTTTGTAACCAGTCCTTGAGTCTGGAGGGTTTCTTTTCTTTCACTTTCACTAGACTCTCTCTGAGTAGGTCTGTTGACACCCGGAGGTCCTTAACAGCTTCGTTTATACCTTTCATGACGTCAAGGTGTAGTCTGATCTGGTCAGTCAGGGCTGTTATTGCTTCTGTCTGCCTCCCCTGAGACTCTGTCTGCCTCATCTGAGACTCAATTAGAGGTTTAACCCAGGAGGGCCAGCCTTCAACAGTTTCGATGTGTTCTGGATGGGAACCGTCAGCTTTGATGGTTAAGCCTAGAGGATCCTTGTAGTAGTCAATTTTGAATGGGGTAACAGGACCTACTCTGAAGGTTCTGTGTTTCTCAGTAGGAACAAGTTGCTGGGACTTCACTTCAGCAGTGTCAGAGTCTAAACCGCCCTTTAAAAAAGCTATTTTAACGTGTCTACGGAGTATTTCAAAATCCATTTCTTGACCAGCAAGGATCCGGACAGTGCCGCTCTTAGGAAAAACCCGCACAGTGACAAACTCGTTATGGAACTCCCGCATGTTATTCCGGTTTGGAACCACATACCACTTGCCAACAGGTCGAGGTTCACTTAGCCGCGGCCTACGCTTCCCGGCCTCTGCAGCAAGCACACTCAAAGTAATCATGTCTAACGGCTTCTCTAACTCCCACTCCACACGATGAGCAGAAACAAGGGGTTTTGGGAGTCGCCCTAAAACCTTAGTGCCCATCCAGCGTTTGAGGTTGCATTTTTCAACTGAAACCATGTTACGGTATTTCTTGTGGTCTAAGTTTAAGATGCGGCAGACCTCTTTTGGGCTGGAGTTTGGGAACTGCCAAAGAAATTTACGTATACGTTCTGTTACTCTTAGAGAACCATTACTAATGTCTGGCAGTCTTCATCCCAGCCCACGCGGGAAAGTTTTGGTCAGACTACCCATTTAAAATTAATCTTCAAAATAATTGGTGGTTTTCTCTAAATTTTTCCAGTAGAAACAAAGGGGTATGGGGTGCCCAGCCACTTAACAAACCACTCTGGAATCCAATTTAAATCTTTTTCCTTTAATAATCGCGACTGAAAATCTTTTTTTGCTTCATCCAAAATTATCTCTAAATCCATCACACCAATATGCCCATTAAGTCGCTGAAACTCTTCTTTGAAGCGCCTCAAAATCTCACCCAACTATTTCACCTCCTGCTGACTGTGCCAATGCCTCTTTCCTTCTCTAGCCCTTGTTGAATTTGTCTGGAAAAATCACCTCGATAAGTAACTTTCACTTTTCCGTCTGGGACCTGTTTTAAAATAGTGGCGATGTTCTCCTTCAGAACATCTATGAAGTGGTCGCTACCCTTATCAGCTCGCTCCTTGACAAGACATTCCTCTATGTAGCCATCAGGGAAGGTAACAGTTATCAAGCCAACAAAACGATTTCTCATTTTCGATGCCTTTCTTTTCTGGTTCAGTTGCTTTGGCTAATTACATTTTCATAATTACATGAAATGTAAGGTTTAGCGCCTCTAAAGCCATAATTGTTAAAATGTTTGCACGGTAGGCAGTCTCCGTCCAAGGTAACTTCTTTGCTGTCTATTGGGCATTTGAAAACGGCTTTACCGGAAATCATCATAGGTTTTCTTCCCTGTCTTCTTGTGGATGGAGAATCTTTTTGGCGCAAGCTGAGCAGTAGACGGCGTTTTTACTCTTAATTCTGAGGGTGTATTTAGGGTCGGTGACTTTGAGGATTTTGCGGCATTTAGGGTTAGCGCATCTCTCCTGGATAAACACTGCTGAATCCTGCTTAGGCTTCGCCACAGTAGGTGGAAGGAATCTATCAAGACTCACTTTTAAATCACCATTCAAATCACCATTCAAATCCACAATCTTTACACTTGTAGTAATTACGCTTATATGACATCACAAGATGTAACTCGCTCACATTATTGCTTCCACATTTAGGACAGTTAGGCATATTATTCCTCTTTTTATATTTCAGCGATTGCGGTTTTGAAGTCTTCTGCTTCTCCTGGTTCGATGTAAATTTCTTCATTACCATTCATCTTCTATCCCTCCTTTCCTTGATCTTTTGCATTTCGACTTTGAAATCTTTACATGTGCCTTTCGCTACGCACATCATGCATTGTAGAAGGGTGCCGCAAAGGGTCATTTTATCTTCTCCTCGTTCTCTTCAAGTTCGAAGTCTTCGCCCTCACACTCTGGGCAAACAAGACAGACCATTTCTCCCTCTTGAACTCTTTTCAACTTGTCAATAGACCCTTCCCAGTGGCAAAGTAGACAATGCGCCACAACTTCACCTATTTTCTTTTGCCACTTCTGCTTCATCCTTTCGGCAGCTATCGCAATATCTGTAGCTTGTAATGTTATTCTTCTGGAATGGAAGCAATAGTTTAAGGCAGATCCAGCAATCTCTTGCCCGATCTCCTCAAGTGTCCCCGCAAGCTCTTCGGCAGCCTTCTCACTGACTCTGAGCCTTTTTCCTGCTACCTTCTTGATGATCCTGTGGCAAGGATAGATAGCTAGTTCACTTCTCATTCTATTCCTCTTTAACAATCATGGTGGCTTTTTCTTTGGCAACATTTATGGCGTTTAAAACGAGGGATTGAATCTCTTGCCGTTCTGCTTCAGATAAGGCTTCAAATTCGTAGGGCTTCATCTTCGTAACTTTCTGAATGATTGGTGATTCGTCCATGAACTTTAGAGTTAAAGCAAATCGTATGTCTTGTTTACGCTTGACTCTCTCAAGCTCTTCCTTTTTCATTTTCTTCTGCTCCCCAAGCCTCTGAATTAAGTAGATCCCGTACAGCTATGCGTATGGCTTCAGCCCTGTTCGGATACTTCTTCTCCTCATTTACTAGACGTCTAAAGCCCCGATGTAGGGTTCTGGAAGATAGAGGGTAATTAGCCTCATTTATTCAGTCTCCTGTTTTCTGCTGCCAGTTCTTTCTCAATTTCTGCCCATTTGTCCCAGTCTACCTCTACGGTAACCTTCTTAGCGGCAAAGAATAAGCGTTCAACATATTTGTCAAAATGTCGGAGAATCCGAGTCCACGGGTCCTCAATTCTCTGTTTTCTTAGAAATTTAAAATGTTCATTCTTGCCTAGGTCCAGTAAAAGGCGAAGAGTGCTCAAACCTTCTTCTCCGAGCGTTACGTGGTCTTTTTCTCGGTAAGCGATATTAAGAACGATCAATTTTCCCTCTTTCTTCATGTACTCACTCTCTAATCAGACCTTTACTACGAGCTTCCTCAGCAGGGATTCGAACCCGGTAATCCCATCTTTTTCCAGCATGGACTTTTTCAAAGTAACCCCAAGATACAAACTTGATACAGACTGGTGCCAGATTCCCAGGAAATTCTTTCGTTCCGAATCTTGTTTCCAAAATTTGGTTTAGTTGCCCGGTTGTGAAGGCTTTTTCTGGTAGCATTCCCTCAGCGTAAACAATGGCAATTCTTCCGTCAAGTGACTCCTGCATCAATTCTAAAGGAGGTGTTTGCTTCTTAAGGAGAAGGGTTGGTTGCTGAGCTACAACACTAATCTCAGACGGTGCTTCTGCAGTGGACACACCAACAGCGGGTGTAAGCTCCTTAATCTTTTGCTTAATCAAGGCTTCTATCTTCTCCTCATCCATGGGTGGCGCCCCTTCTGAGACACCAATAGGGGCGGCCGCTCCCATCTTCTTGACTTCAGCAAGAATCTCTTCCTTTACAGTGTTTAGGGGCTTTTCCGTTACCATGGCAACAGCAGAACTTAGGGCCTCACCTGCTTTACTCAATATTTTAAGGTCCTCGTTCTCTTGGACAAGCCTCTCGTTTTCACCAAGAGCCCTGCCTAATTGTTCATCACTTTTGCTCAACTCTTTCTTAACCCGTTCAAAATCTAGAACGAGCGTGCCATGGTCACGAAGTTTTGCTTCTAAACTAGTGATCTTATCGCCTCTCTCTCGGTTTTCTTTTTGAAGGCGCTCTATTTCTTGAATCTCTCGTTTAGCCACATCAGTTAGGAATAGCCTTTTCAGCATCGACTTGTAGCGAAGAGGTCTTCCGCCATCATCAACTATTACTTGCAGTTGGAAAGTGCGGTTAATTTTGTCAACCGTACTGGCAATAACATCTTTAGAAGAGACCATTCGGGCAGCCAATTCCTCTCGAGTGTGTCTTGGCTCCCGCTCTATCCACGTTAATAGGTCCCGAGCTTTATCGTCAAGTTGAAGCATCCTTGCCTTCACTATGGGATGTTCAAGAACATCTGTTACGGGTGCGGTTGGCTGGAGTGCTTGTGACCGGGATAATTTTTCAAGCTGTTCTTGGAGCTGGTCAATTCTAACCTTGTATTTACGTTCTGCCTTCTCATCGGCAGTTTTAAGGATGGTTTCAATTTTGTTTTTGTATTTGGCTTCAAGTTCAGCTTTAATTTTACTTTCAAGTTCAGCTTTAGAAACAACAGCCGGCTTAATTTTCTCAATAACGCTAGGTAACATTTTTCTGAGGTTATCAATGACGTTTGTTATTTCCTTTGGTGAAGGCGGAATAATTTCTGGCGTCGACCCTAAATGTGTTGTTTCAACGGGGCCAACCTTCACAAAGGTTGTTTTTTCAACCCAATCTCCTGTAAAGCAGAATTCGCCTCTTGTGGGTCCAGGATAGATTACCTTGCCTTCTTCATCTGTTTTTGGAACAAGTTTTTCGACAATACTGCGGGGGATCCTGGCGTATTCTTCGAGGGCCTTCATATCTGTGGATTCTATTCTGCCTATGGCTTTGTTGGGGCATTGAGATAGTATTCCTTTACTAATCCATGCGGGTCGGTGTCCAACAAAGATGATGCCGATGCCTCGTTTTCCGCCTCTGCGTGCGTAGGCTATTGCTACTTCTAGGCATGTTCGGCTTCCAGGAGCACCGGATTCCGGTGCAAAATCTTCAGCTTCTTCCCAAATCACTAGGTATGGCTGCCTAGCTGTGGTTTGAAGGTGAAAGAAACGACGTAGAAACGTATTTACATAGTCCTTGCCAGTCTCAATATCTTCACTGACCGAGAGGTCGATGATGGCTGATGTCTTTGTTTCTAGGATCTGTTCAGCCATAAGCTCGGCTGTTATGGTTTTTAGTGTTTGTGTTTCAACCTCCATGGGAACGTCGCGCCCGATAATGATAAATGAATATTTTTCGCGTAGGCTTGAGTATTCTCCTTCTGGGTCAATGATGATGATTCCAACCTGCCCGAAACATTTCTCAATTATTCTGCGAGCTGTGTGACTTTTTCCAAATCTTGTTTCAGAAGCAATGTACGTTCGACTAGCCACCACGTCTTTAACTTTCAAGTAGAATGGTTCGTGTGTTTCTAGGGTACGGCCAATTTCGAAACTCATTGGATAACCTCCAAAGTTTCAAGTAGCCTATCTGACATGTCAGCAAAACCATGACAATCATCGGCGAACGGATAGAAATAGTCATCAAACCTTATACCTTTACCACATAGAGCTGACTCAACAACTGTTCCGTATGACCAACGACCGTCAGCGTAAACTTTGCCTCTAACCCGTGTGCTTACAGGTAACTGTGACGCTTCATCACGTTTCATGTCTGTGCCTCCTTGTAGAAGTCCCCTGCAATCTCCTCGAGTTTAGCTAAGTCCTCAAGACTGAGATGCTGCCTAGCAAAATGGTAGTCCACTAGGTTCGCGTAGATCAAGGCGATCCTCGTAGCCCTTGGGTCCAAACCCAAATTGATCGCCTCTGCCCTAAGGTTCCGGACTAGAGTTAAGGCCCTCGCGAGGTCTTTCTCGGGGATCCCTAGTGCCCGGGCTTTCTCTACCATTTTTAGAATTCCTCTTTTAGAAATGTCTGAACATTCGCCCAAGCATTCAGAAAATTAATACCTTTCTGGGTTGTGTGGTATTTTTCCCCTAGGGTTTCGATTAACCGGAAGCGTAGGGCCGTGTTCAGCTTAATGGTTAAGACTGTGTATGTGGTTTTAATTTTGAAGTATAGGTCAGTGAGACTGGTGGGTTCGAGGCAAGCTTCAACCACCCCTTGAAGAAGGTCGTAGGCTGTTCTTTTCTTAGGTTCGCCATAGCTTGCTTTGGTTGCTACTATACGAACGCCTTCCACTATTCCCTCTTTTAGGTCAGAAGCTTGCAATGTTATGAATGGTTCTGCACTTTCATCCCGAAATCCAAGGATAATAGCCCCGACTGCTTTCAACTCCTCGAATTGATTAGAGGTAAACCAAAGTGTTCTCTGTCGAAGTCTTTTTGCTTCAAAACCTTTGCCATCGCTAGTAAGGAAATCAGGATTCTTTCGTTTCTGAAAAATTATGTCCTTTGGGGTATATCCCTTTGTTAGTAGCCAGTTATAGGCTTTTTTCTCAGTTATATCCATTGTTTCAAGTGAAGACATGTTACTACATGTTATAGCAACTCTTATATAAGACTTTTTCTTACAGAATTATGGAGATATAAAATGGTTTCAAAAAAGGATTTATCGCTTGTTGTTTGCATTGGTGTGTTGATAGTCCTTGTTGCAGTTGGAATTTACATCAATGTCAGTCGCATAAGTCGCATATCCGACCTTGAAAGCCAAATAGACGCTTTGCAGGAAACGGTTTCTAGCTTGGAGGAAGACAGAGATCAGTTGCAGAATCGGGTTGCTGAACTATTGGATAAAATTGATGCTATGAATAGTTGGGAATTCATTTTCCAGTGGCCTTCTGGATTACGTATGGAGTTTAATTTCAGTTGGGTTGGTGAGAACTTATCTATTACAGCGAAAATTAACGACTTCGGAGATGCAACTGGTTTAGGTTTGTTCTTTGATGTAAATGGTGATGGTGAGATTAGACCTTTTGAATCTGGCGGCATATTCTACGTCAACAATAAGTTTCATTGGGGGCTTCTAGGCGAAAATGGTTTTGCGATAATACCGCTTATTCCACCCGAATATCCTAGTCCATATCACACATGCACGTTTGAACTAGGGGTCGGTTACACGTACAATATATCTTTGCCAATAAGAGAAGATTTAACCAATGACCTTATCCACGTATGCTATATGGGTTCTGAAAGCGTTTGGGTACGCTTCCAATTCGGGTCAGGGGTTTAACCATGAAACGATGTGTTATTCTCTTCATCGCCTTGACCTGTTTAGCATTTCTAGTACCAACGCCTTTGGCGAGCGTAGGGGTAGACAACGACAATCTTTGGGCTGTAATTATATGTGGCGACATGCTGCTTCAAGAGGATACAAGGTATCTGTATCAAGTGTTGACCGAACATTATCACTTCACTGAAGTTCTCTATTTACATCCAAACCCGGAAACATGGGAAGGCTTCAACAAGTCGATTGTAAGGTGGGCTATTAGAGATTGGCTTGGAGAACGCTCTAACGGTGACGACTTAATTTTCATCTTCTTCTTCAGTCATGGAGGAGGAGTCTATCAATACAATGAAACTTTTGCCTTTCTTGAAGGCGGAAGATGGGAACTTGACAGTGATGAGGGAGACGAGTATGCTGAAACAGAAATAGGAATAGGGACTTATGACTCTTGGAAAGATGAATGGACAGTGGAACAAGCAGGTATTGACTTTAACGGCAACGGCATACTTGAAAACGACGTTTACGCTGGAGTTGATGAATGCATAGCAATAGACACAGCATACATGGGACCTTATGACAGGTATTGGGACGACGAAGTTAAAGAGGACATAGATACTTTAAGTTATGGAAGGCTGGTCTTCTTCTTTGAAGGCTGCAAAGTTTTGAACCAGTCTCAACATTGTTTCAGCGGAGGGTTTATCCGAGATTTAAGTGGGGAGAATAGAATCATCATAACCTCTTCAAGCGAAACGAGCTTTAGCTATGGCTACTGGTTTGATTCGGGCAATGTGACTTATAACATTGTAGGATATTTCAGCAGACCCTTCATAAACGCTTTAAACCCTGAAAACGCATCGTCAATAGCAGACCTTAACCACGACGGTTTAGTTTCTGTAAGAGAAGCCTTTCTTTATGCGTACGAAAATGACCCCCTAGTTGAAGGACTACTAATTAATCCCTCCCTAAACCTAACCGTTAAAGAGTACCCTAAGCTAGAAGACGATGGAGACGGAGTTCCAAATCATGCGGACGGCGCATTTTCTGGAGAAACGTTCTTCGCTTCAGATACGCTGAAACTATGTGATATAGACGACAACGGATTTATCAACATAATTGACGTGCAGGCTGTAGCAGTTACTTTCGGAACCACGCCAGAGAAGCCAAAATGGAACCCAAAAACGGATGTTGCCAAACCTTATCGACTTATCAACGTACTCGACGTATTAAAGGTAGCGACTAAGTTCGGAGAAGAATATTGAAGGTTTAGACGTAAAACTCTAAATGTCTAATATCTGAAGGACGCGCCATCTTCGTCGGTAAGCGGCTTGGGTGCCGTCATTGTAGAGGGTGACACCTGAAGGGCTACACCAGTCAACCCGAATGTTCATAGTTCCCGTGAAGGGTGCAAGTGCAGAAGCTAGAAGACTGAGGTTATAGTTCCAACCAGTAAGACCACAATGAACTGCGCCTCCACAGATCATAGCGTTTGGGGTGCCGCCGCTAACTGAACTGCGGAGAACAACCACGGCGCCAGGGCTATTTGCTGTAGCAACGTTCAAACCACAACCAAAGATTAACTCGAAACGTCTATTCTGCACAACCGATACGCCAAATGACGCCATCATAGTAACCCACGTGGCTGAAGTAGTTGATATGTCGGTTGTCCCTTCATTGTAGTCATACTGATGTACAGAACCGTAAACTGGGTCAACACCAGCGCCTTGGGCAAGCAAGGCACGGTTCAGGGTTCCGTCTGGCATCCTTGCCATAGGGAAACGGAGAGAGGTAATTTTGGTTGCTGGAAGGTCTGGGACTCCCGCTACCGCTATAGGGCTACCATCTGCCGCTAGGCTATGGTCATGACTTCTGGCATGATGGGCATCAGGTATGGATGTTTTTGTTCCATGTTGAACATCGGTTATGACTCCCGCGATGCTGGCTAAGGCTAAGGGGTCTGCGCCACCAGAATGATGTGTTGAAGCATGGGCGCTAGGTGGAAATGCTGAAGGTTTATCTGGAATGTTAGCCCAGAATGGTGATGCAAAGAAGTCGCTGATTTTACTTCTTGGCAAACTTGGAATCTGAGCTACGGCGAATGGCCCTCCGTATGATAGGGTTTCAACGTCTGGTATGTGAGCATCATCCATAGTGGGGATTATTGAGAGAGGGTGGTCAGCCAAAGTCTTCAAGTGTGTTGCATGATGAAGGTCTGCTCCAAGTCCCGAAGGGTGGTTGTGAACATGGTCTCTTCTAGCATAGTTTAAAGCAGTTCCTTCAACGTTTGTGGTTCCAATATCTACTGGAACTCCTACAGAAAGGGGATCGGCTTCTAAAGTGCAATATATAGACCATTGGGTTGTAGTGTATTTGCTCAGAGTTGCGGGGAAACTGTCATAAGTTAGAGAGAGAGTCGTTCCTGGAACCGTCGTTCCTGAGAGACCATATATACTGCAAGTATCATTAGCCCAAACGCATAAGAGGTAATATTTTCCAGCCTCTAAAACTGGAGGAGATGGAAAATTGAAAGTTACCCAGTCGTCTGTGCTTCCAAGAGTTTTTTCCTCTGTTGCCGCAATGAATGTGAATACTGTATTTGATTCGTAGATTGCACATTTCACCTTTGCTCCAGAGGTCTTCAAGTAAACTGTTATGCTGAGAGCTTCTGAGTTTGCGGGACATAGATAACTTGTGCCCCAAATGGTGTCCCAAATACTAACGGAAGCCGTATCTTTTGTTTTGTATCCGAAATCTAAAGACTGATTATGTCTTGTGCCATGATCTTCGAAATGGTGAGCGTTAGGGATAGTTTTCTTCGTTCCATGTTGAGCGTCTGTGATGACTCCTGTAATGTCCGTAAACTCGTGTTTCACGTTATAGTTTGGAGAACCCGTATTAGGATGGATTCTAGAGTTCACTAATTGGGCATAAGCTTTTGTCAAGACGTAATAGGGGTCTGTGAAACCGACTTCGCTGGCGTGTTTGCCGTCCAGAAGGTCAGCGTTGAGGTTTGTCACTAAATCCGTTGATCCTATCAAGCGGATGGTGTCGGATAATCGAAGGCTTTTCCATCTTTTACTGACTAAACCAATGTCGTATTGAGCGTCTTCACTAGGATAAAGATCGTCTACAAACTTTTGGCGTGCTTACGAACTGCACTTTACCAGTAGCTGATCAGTTCCTATAGACGCCAAAGCCTTAGTCAACAGTTCAAGTAATTTTTCTTCTCGTTCACTCTTATACTTACTCAAGATCTCACCAAATATTCTTAGGAAGAAATAAGAAAAAAAGGTTTAGCCCCTCAAATATGCCCAATCATTCTTATTGTTGTTGGCTTCCCTGATTCCACTCTGATTGCGACGTATTCTATGGTTGCTTTTGGTCGGCTAATTTCTATGCTTTCTCGGTCTTCGACAGGGATCTCCTTGGCTTCCTCGTTCACTCTGACCCAAGCTGTGTTGGGACCCTTGTTGAAGATGGGGTCTAGGCTTCGTATTTTACGGTATGGATAGTCCTTTAGAAAATTGACGATGTTGATATCTGTCACGGTTACCTCAGATATGGGAAAATCTATTCCTTCAGCCGTTATAGACTTTAGAAAGTCAAGAGTTTCACGTTGAGCTTTCAAGATTTTATAAAGAAGAGCTATTTGTAAAGGAGCTGGTTCAATTCTCTCTTCACCTTCAACTTTAGTCATTTTTTAACTCCCCTTTTATTCATGTTCCTTAATTCTTCCGCTACTCTTAGTTCCCGTAGTTTACTTACTTTTGCATCAAGTATTCTCTGCATCCTTTAAGCTCCAAATGGAAAATCTACCTAGAACTATCTAAGTTTTCCTATTCCCTCTGAGCTTTTCGATGAATCTTAACCTTTATAACGCCGGTTTTATCCTCCGAAATTGAATACTCTTCTATGTTGGCATAAGTTCTTTTGGGACCTGTGCCACGTATTGAAGTCCGCATTCCCCTGCCTTCCACTATTTCAAGAAGCACATTGACGATTGGCCACGGCCATATTCCTAATCCGAAGCCTGTGAATCTTAAGGCTCTAACAGGACGTTCAGCCAAAGCCATCTCCAAAAATAAATTAGATAAGCTTCCATTTTAAATCTTCGCTATCCAGCTAGATTATAGAAGAAAAACAAAGGCTGGAGCGTCTAAGTAGTTTGGGCTTCCTGCACCACGTATAGAGGTTACATAAGTTGGGTTAGTTGGGTCGGAAATATCTATTATAGTTAACGAGTCGTCGTCTCTAGCCGCAACATACGCATAGTTTCCGCTAACTTGATTTCCGAAAGCGCCATTTAGATAGTTTGGACTTCCTGCACCACGAATATGAGCCACTTTTGTTGGGTTATCCGGATCTGAAATATCAAAGATGATGAAAGCGTCATCGTATATCGAGGACACGTATGCATAATTTCCAATTACAGATATGCCGATAGCGCCTGAACAATAGTTTGGAGAACCACTACCGCCTATGGAACCACGCATTACGGGATTAGTGGGATCAGAAATATCTACGATTCCTAAACCTTCCGTTTCGCAGACTATGTAAGCGTAGTTTCCTACTATTAGTAGGTTGTTTGGAGTCTGGCATGGATACGCGAGAGCTAGAGATGCCACATGAGTTGGACTTGCGGGATTTGAAATGTCAATTACCGTGAAGTAGTTTTCTCCCCAAGGCATCACGTAAGCATAGTTACTTTTAACTTGTACTGCTTTAGCATTTTTAAGATGGTTAGGAGCCCCACTGCCATAGATCCCTCCTACATACGTTGGGTTTGTGGGGTCGGAAATATCTATTATTGTAAGGCCATGTTCATTAAAGGCGGCTACATACGCATAATCTCCAACAACATGGAGTCCCCAAGCTGCGTCAAGATGGTTTGGGCTTCCTGCACCGCGTATCCCTCCGAGCCGTATTGGATTAGTTTTGTCAGAAACATTAAAAATGTTTAAAGCATCATCTGCTATCGATACTACATAGGCATAATCATTTATCACCTGAAGGTGAGCGGGGTTATTCATGTAGTTCGGAGATCCGGCTCCCTTTATAACACCTACATGAGTTGGGGTTGTAGGGTCTGAAATATCAAATATGGTTAAAGCATCATCAGTTGCACCAGCAGTCACGTAAGCGTAGGGTATTTTTTTTCCGCCTACACTTGTTAGTCCTTGATTTGTTCTTCCTCTTGCATAGGGGTTCTCTACAAAGCTTTTAAGTGGCATTAATTCACCCTATCGGCCCAAGTGCCGAAATTTCAACATCGTCTATGTAAAAGCCGTCGTTAACGGGGCCAGCAGTTGGATAGACTTCACAACCCGCGCTGCTCATCATTCTTACAGTCTTGACCCTTTCTCTAATCAGGACATCGTCAATCCAAACTTTGGTTGTCCTCATTATCTTTGATGCCATCAACTGAACCTTATACCATGTGCCCGCTGAGACTTCCTGGGTGGTGCGAGCACCGTCTACATACCAATAATATTTGGCACTGTATAGGCCAATGGACAAGTCAACATCAACCCAAACAAAGCCCCACCAAGGGTCTCCACGGTATTCACCTAGCTCGGCTACGTGGTAAAGGCTCCCTAAGGGCATTCTGATGAATTGAATGAAAGAACGGAAGAATAGTGTGTTGTAGAAAATTGGAAAAACTTTAGCTAGGATGGGAGTTACGTTTACGGTATTTGTCCAAAGTTTAGCTGCATAGGTGCCACGATAAACAGGGCTTGTAACTATGGTTCCGTATGGTGCAAACGGTGAAGGTAAGGTTACGTTCCATTTAGAGAAGTCTCCTGTTTCGAAGCCGTCTGTGAATAGGGGAGGTGATTTCCCTGTGCCGATTACTGCTGGAGCTATTATCCCTCGAAGATAGGGGTTCTCTGTAAAGCTTTTAAGTGGCATTCAGGGGACTTCTTTTCCAGAGTTTTATCTGCTCGCTTTCCATTTCTCTATTGTTAAGCCATAGTGCGCTGAAGCAGTGGCAACGTCTCTTACGTTGATTACTCCGTCGCCGTTGAGGTCGCAGTCAGGATTCCAGTTTGGCATACCCGGCGTAGAACCAAACGCAACCTTAAGCAGGTTAAGGTCTGTGACGTCTATAATACCGTCCCGGTTGACGTCGCCTAACTTATGGAAAGCATCATAGTCAGCGGGTGTTATGATTAATAGTGGTTTTGTCGGAGGTATTGCTGGTGGTGCAGGTACAGACTTCCACGCTATTAGTTTGGTTGATTTCCCACTTTGAGCTGAGTTACCGACATAAACTGTTTTGATCTTACACCAATCAATTAAGAGTGTTTGCGGATAGGTTAAAGCGTCGACGGTAATTTTGTGATGGTCTTCTTTTTCGTTTATGTAAAGGTCAAAAGTTCCGTCACATCGAAAAATTGTGAGGGCGATTCCGCTGAGGGTGGAAAACTCTTGAATCTTAGCTGATGTTGATCTGTCTACTCCTAAATCTATGGTTTCTAGGAAGAGGTCTTCCGCAAAGAGCAGGGACCCATGCTCCTTTAGTCCATGTGCAATAACGTTTATGTAGTCGCTTGGTGCGGGTGCGGGTGGAACTCCGGGGATTCGGATGGTTGGTGGGACACCTACGGTAGGTATCTTAGCTTGTTCTAGTGTAGTGTGTATGGCTCGAAGTTCTGCAAGTATTTCACGGTAGGGATGGGGGATCCTCTCATCTAGTAAAGCCTCTTCTTTTACCTTTTTCAGCCGCTCAAGAGCCATATTTTTAGCGCCCAATTTAGAGTTCGTCGTCGTAATAGATTATTGTTGTGGGTAGTGTTCCCGCTGATGCTGTTCCAGCTATGTTTGTTCCACCTTCTAAAACCACTATGGGATCTTCTAGGCTGTAGTTGGAGTCTATGGGTAGCCAAACATTACCTGTCGCTGGTACTTGAACGCTTTTGAATATGGTATCGTAGCTTGCGTCTTCCTTTTTCTTATCGATTGTTATTGTCCGAGCCGTTCCATCTCCGCTTATAAGTATCCCTAAAATGTTTCGCTTTACCCTTTCTGGAATAGCGGCAGCGAAATAGTCGGCTCTGGTGCCGGTAATGTCTTTCTGAACGTATTTGATCCTCTCTCTTATTTGGTCTTTTGTTAAAGCCAATTTAACCAACCTCCAAGCCTGCCGCTGCATCTAAGCTTATTGGAGATGCTTTCCAATCTTCGATGAGCGTTGTGCCTAAGCTTAGGGGTACGCCGGTGAATCCTACTGTGAAGAAGGCTGATGGAACATGGCGCAGGGCGATGTCGCGGATTATGCGGTTGTGTGGTCCAACTCCTACGAGGATTGGAGTGAATACTTGGAAGTGGTAGAGGGCGAAGAGTATGTTGGCTACAGGGTTATGTGCCCTGTCATCCTTGTTGTAGAATTCGTGTCCAATATGGGTTTTCGGTGGAATTATGTATTCCATGAAGTCTGTTGGTTGATCGTATGGCGATTCAACTCCACTGTAGTAGGCTGCTAAGTCACCACTGCTTGGTCGAATTGGATCCAATTCTGGGAATTTTCCCGGAATGTCGTGGCCTTCTGGGATGCGCGGATACACTAGGATTTGGTGAGGTTTCCATCCTATGGCACCATGAAGTAGCCAAGGATATCCGTCGTCTAGGGTTTTGTCCAGGTAGATTATGTCCACTTTGGTGTTTCTTGAGTCTCTGAGCCACAGTTCAGCTTGCGCCGAGGTAGCGGCTATGTCGACGGTAGTGCCGGCAGAGTCAATGAGGCTGTAGGGTTTATAGTTGCAGATCCTTCGGCGAACAACTCGAGCAAAAATGAAACCTTCTTCAAATTCTAGAGCCATGAGCTGGTTGTTGAGCAAAAACTTCTCTACGATAGGAACGATTCCTTTTTCTGGCATGCAATCACCTTTTCTCTTCTGAACTAGAAATTATCTCTAGAACTTAATAACATTTTCTAGGTGGAGATTACGATTTTACGAATTTCTCGTAGAGTGTTAGCATTTCCATGCGAAGTTTCTTTTGTCCCTCAAGAAACTTCAATCGCTCAACTATTATATTGTTAGCAACATCACCAATTTCGAATTCCTTTGTTTCGTCACTATCTGCGTCCCAAACCGCAAAAGTGCTACCATCAGGTCTCCTAATGTTCTTCATCTTAAAGCGTTTCATTTCCTCTTCAGAAAAGCTAAGGTTGCTTTGAAGGTCTCTAATTATCTTAAGTGTAACGACGTTACCCTCAAGTGGCAAAATATTCAGTAGCGCAATTCGTTCCACAATATTGAGTTTATATTTCATGCAATCTGCTAAGGGATGAACCTTTAAAAAATTTACTATAAAAAAAGAGGGGTTGAGGATGGAATGTTAAACTTCGCTTACTCTGGCTTGTACTTCAACGGGATATTGATTCCTCTAGACCGCATCTCGTTGTACTGGTCGATAGTGATCGTCTGGCCTGCTAACACTTTATTTCTTAGTGCTGTGCCAATCAGGTCTCTTTCTCTAGGATTCTTTGGTACCCTCGCAAGTAGGTCTTCGATTGTGAAATCTTGAAATATTTTGACTATCTCAGCGTTGATGTTGTCGTATTCAGGCGGGTTATAGTCATTTTCCGGTGTTGATGTCATGTCAGGCTTTGCCTTAAACAACGTCGCAAGTTTTTCTTCAATTTCTTCCGACATTTTATTCACCTTTCTTAAGCCGCGGTGGTTAGTGCAGTCCAGGTTGTGCTACCGTCTGTGTTGATGTAAGCTCTGTCATTTGTTGTAGTTCCATTTGTCCTTAGATACAGCGAGCCCTTCGGCGCAGCCATCGATGGAGCTCCAGCGCCTGACAATATCTCTATGTCAGCCATTCCGAGCCTTATATCTGCTTCTGACGGGGCCAGTGGATATGTCTTATCTCCGCCTTGCATGTCAATGCCGTACTTCACCACTTGTCCGGCTGTGCTCTTCATCATTATGCCTGCGCTTCTTGTTGCGCCTGAAGATAAAGCGAACTCTATGTCCATTCCGAAGAGATTGGTTATTGTGTCTCCTGCGCCAGTTTCCACCTTGATACGTAGACCAGAAAACTCTGTTATTGTGCAGCCGCCTTTAGTGAAGTGCTCGATCTCTAGGGACCTCATGGTTTCGATGTTAACGCTTGCTGCGACTCTTCCCTCGATGTTTAGTACTCTTATGGTTCCCGTTGCGGTGAGCCTGTTATCTCCTCTAAGTCGTACGCCTTTTGTAGTGCCGAGTGCGGATAGCAGTTCATTACGAAAGTCAAGATCTACGACTTCACCGTCAGCAATTAAAGCCATAGGACTATCTCGAGTTTCAACCTGAAACTTTCCATCCACTCTCAATTGGCCAACTCTAATTGCTCGTCTTACTAGGGTTCCCATACTTTCACCACATACACATGGTAACCGATTTCACGGTTTTGACCATTCATAGAGGCTATATGGTCATGTCAGGCTGTTTAAGTCGTCAGGATTACGTCAGCGGTTACGCCAGCCGCGGCGGACAGGTTAGCGGGGTCAACGTATTCTCTGAGAATGTTCTCAGGGATGAAGCTTGCGCCAATGAAGTATGGATACGAGGTTCCAGTTGGTTTCTGGAAAATTTCCCCTTTGATGGTTGTGCCATATTTGAGGATGAATGCGACGTCGAGCTCTTTAACCCCGTAATCACTGAGGAGTATGGCTCTTTTAACTACAATTCCAGGTTTAGGCTTGCCATCAATAGTGAGTTTTATAGACTCCATTTTTGGGTCAAGCTCGTAGTCTCCGATGGCTACAACTACATGAACTGCGTTCTTACCGATTTTCAAGGCGTTTCCTGTGCTTCCACCCATCATGGTTGTGCCACTGTGGATCCAGTTCGCTAGGGCTCCTCCCGTGACGGAGGGGTTGCTTTCCCAGTCATCGCCTATGCCTAAGAAGCCAGCTCTTATTTCAACCATGCCGAATTTTCCGGCTTCTGGTCGTTCTCCGTCGAACCTCTTTGAGAATTGTTTCGTTGCAACCATGGCGCCCATCAGAATCTCAGCGCGGTGCCGATTGAGAATGTCAACGACTTCACGGTATTTTTCACTTAAGACAAATTGTCGTTCAAAGCTTCTTCCAAACTTATCTAGCTCGTCGTCGTTGAGCTTCTCGTATTCCAGTCCCAACGCTTTCGCTGTTGCTTCAGCCTCAGCTTGGTCACTTTTCAACTGGTCAAGGCTTATTGGCATTTTCCAATTTCCTCCGAAAACGTTATCCGACGAGAACATAAATTAAGCTTATTAGCAATTTTGCCTAATATGGTTGGATGAGTAAGTGGATCGGTGTCCAAGATGCGGTTATGAACTACCAAAAGGAAAAAAAACAGTGATCAGAATTTGGGCTGCCAAACTAATTGAAAAAGATTGGGAGGACTGGGCTAAAAATTTTGATACTAAGGGACTTGCCCTGAATGAACTTCTGAGAAAGGCTAGGCTATATGATAAAGAACATGAAAGAAGCCGTTTAGCTGTTGAGGTTTCAACCGAACCTAGAGTCTAAGCTTCTATGGCTATGGCGCGTCGCTGTACCTTTAGTGCGCCGGCATTCTTTTCGACGGCTATTTTTTCTGCGATGTTGGTAGAACTTCCGCCGAGAAGACCTCCGAGAAGACCTCCGCCGCCTCTGAGCTTCTCAATGCGGGTTCTAGCCGTAGCCATTAAGCCTTTCTCTCTGACTTCAGCGACGAGGGGACCCTTCGCGATTCCTAGTTTCCCTAGAAGGGGACTGTGTTCTGAGCTGGAGCCTCCGCCACGTATCTCTTCTATCCTTGTGCGGATTTTGGTTCTGAGTTCTTCAGCTTTTGCTTTAACTGTTTCACCCATTGCCATTACATCCATCTCCTTGTGATGTCGGCTTGGGTGTTGACGAAGCTCACTACGCCGTCACCAGTATGCTCAACCACGTAGGTAAGGGCTTTCACGGGTTTCAAAGAGATGAGGGTTTCCGCGCCTGTCACTAAAGTGTCCAGAGGCTTTGTTACTAGAACAGGGATAGCGTTAATTCGGTCTCTTATGTTGGTCTTCAATTTAGTTGCAATTTCAGGCATACAAACACCACTAGTCTTAAATCAACCATTCTACTTAAAAAACTTATTGTGAGATTATGCCTGAACTTGACCTTAGAGGCTTGTTCTATGTGCTACCAGTGAAGGCAGAGGTCACGGTTATTGATTCAGCTTTCCATGCTATGGGAGATGTAAACTGGGATGGATACATAGATGCCTACGATCTAGACCTCCTGAAGGCTGCGTTTGGTTCTACGCCGGGTACGCCAAACTGGAATCCTGACTGCGACCTCAACGGCGACGGAGTAGTCAACGTAAGAGACGTTACAGTTTGTGCGGTTCATCAGGGTTCTTTGGCTCCCAAGTATGTCACTCCAGCAAAAGCGTCTGTCGCGAGTGGTAAATGTGTGTTAATTGGGACATTTAGGGGTCAGAGGCTTGCGAAGGAGTTTGTGGCTGGAACTAGGGTTGCCTTTATTTTCACTGCGCTAGGACTGTGGGGAAGAGTCGTCATAATACCATTCTAGTAGAAATTAGCTCCGTTTTCGTGGTGGAGTGTATCTTACCCTCCATTCTGGAGGGACCTCGGGAGATTTCTCACTAGTCTTCTCCCCTCTCAAAATTGGGAATATTGGCTCTCTAGTTACAAGTTGGACTCTTTTGCGAACCTCATCAAGTAGTGACATAAGTTTTAAGTTAGCAAGAGTTCTATATAAAAGTTTGAGGTTTTGATATGGTTCTGAGGGAAACTGTAGCTGAAAGAGTTTCAGGCTTGAAGAAACGTGTGCCTGTGGAAACACCTATTATCCAAGAAGTTCCCGTTCCAGCGAAAATAATCAGCTCTGCCTTACTCACTCTTCCAGAGGCTGAGGGAATCATTCCGGCTATAGCTCGCGGCAAAGCTTATGGAGAAACTGCAGGCTTTTGGTATCGTGTGATATTTACAAGACCATTAACCGACCCATCTGTTGTCGCTGTTGGCGAAGGAAGGAGCGGAGTAATACCTAAACCTTCCGCTGGGGTTCCTGCCGCTGCTAAGATAACCATTCCATCTGCGAGAACAGGACACGTTCCAACAAGCTTAGGTCGTTTCGATTGTGGATGGGCGATAGCTTCACTCACAGATGGCTTGAATGACATGACTGGAACGCTTGAGAGTGTTCTTCGTAGACTCAACGAGGTAGTGGATGACGTGTACTCTGGTTTGAACGAAACTCGGAATAGTCTAAAATCGTTAGATGCTAAGGTTGATGATTTAAGGAATAAAGTTAATGATGCTTTTGTGGCTGTTATTCCTGCTCTCTATGATGCGTGGGGAATACCAAGAACTATGGCTCTTACACCGCTTCACGTTAGAAATGTCTCGTCAGCAGGCTTCGAGTTTCAAAGTTATGGGAAGACCACGTGCTATTATATTGCTGTTGGTTCTTTCCGATTCCGTAGTTAATGGGGTTTCCGATAGTCAATGTGGGGTTCTGTCTCAAATAAGAGAAAGGACCATACAAGGTCGTCTGGGGCCTCAAAAGAGAAGTTCTCTTTAGATTCGCACACCCGGTTGAACAGTTTATCTAGGTCCATATTATGATCTAACTTGACACAAGTGGACAAGAGAAAAAATACGCTTTCAAGTATATCCTCAGCAACTTCTTTGGATGAGTGTTTTCTTCTCCATTTATCTGTGGCCGCTAAGATTTTGCGTATTGCTTCAAGTAAAGTTACATTTGGTGTTTGAGTCCAATTGTTCTTTTCAACAATGCTCTTGATCTCAGCCTCATAATCTCTCAAACTGGGCAAATACTCACCTCTCTATAGCAGGAAAGGAACCGCGTAGAAGAACATCATAAGAGCGAACTCCGCATAGAAGAGTTTCCACATAAGGATGCCACGCTGTTCTAGGTCAGGGTCCCTTCTTAGAATTACGGTCATGACTATGGTTAAAGGAAAAGTGAGTAGCACCATGTAACTTCCTCTAAGAATAAAGATGAGAAAGGGCACGTAAAGGAACGGCAAAACAATCAAGGAAGCCTTCTCTCTCCCAAAGACCGTGCAGAAGTTCCGCATACCCATCGTCTTATCCACTTCACAGTCCTCGTAGTCCTTGAACGTGTTCGCTCCAAAAACGTAAATCCCAAAGGCTAATGCCGGAACTAGGATCCTCGGGTCTAAAGGATCAGCAAAGGCTGAGTAAGCTGTGATTATTCCAAGGGCACCACGAGGTGTGGCGATGGCGAAGTTACTCCAGAATAATCGGCTTTTCAAAGACAGGGGCGGACTGTTGTACATCCATGAGAACGCCAGGATAACGGATAAAACAATTCCATAAAAGGGTGGAAAGAAGAACCAAGCCAAACCTAACGTCATAATCATTAGAATGACAACTATGCTTAACGCATCGTCTATATCGACTTCGCCTGAGGGAATAGGGCGACTCTTCTTATGGGGCTGCAACCTATCTAACTCTCTATCGTGAACCTGGTTGTTTATGTTGGAAATTGCGTTGGTACAGGCTAGAAGAAAACCGTTGAGAAAACCCAGTAAAACCACGCCAGAAGTGAGGGGCGAGCCACTAACTCTTATACCCATTAAACCAAACAGCAAGCCGCCACATAAAGGGGCAACGAGGGTCCCAGGGCGCAGAAGTCGAAAATAAGGCTTCATTTAACACTTTCCTGTATATTGTGTCTGACTACCTTTGGTCTTTGTAAACTTAAAGACTCTGTGTGAAGACTCACAGTCTTACATGTGCTCCTCTATATATTGTTTGAACCAGCTCCACTTGATTTGGCCCCAACCATAAGTGTTGTCTTTCACCTGACCATACCTTTGACATATTCTGAAGATTAGGTCGGTTGTTAACTTAACCTCAGGCAGTTTCTTCTTGAAGAGTTGAGTTGCCAAGCCGATAAGACCAGTCACGTGAGGCGTAGCCATCGAAGTTCCACTGATACTTGTGAAGCCGTTACCTAGAAAGTCTGAAACATAATCTAAGTACGTGTCCATGGTGATTCCGCTCCAGATGTTTACTCCTGGCGCCACAACATCTGGCTTAATCCTATTATCAGGGGTTGGACCCCTACTGCTGAACTCTGCAATTATGCTGTTAATGTCTACGGCTCCAACAGCCAACACGTTTGGTAGGCTTCCCGGTGCTGAAGTGGTTCCAGCGTCTGGTCCTTCGTTGCCTATTGCCGCGCAGGTGATTACGCTGTCTTTAATTTCTTGGAAAACTGGAAACATCGGATCTTCTGCGGGGTCTCTTGTGGGTGACCCGCCTAAACTTAGGTTGATGACTTGAGCGCCCCATTGAACGGCGTATTCCACTCCTTTGATGACGTCTGATGTGTTGCCCATGCCAACTGCTCCCCTGAGAACTTTTACACCTATGCCTGTGGCTTTAGGTGCTATTCCCCAAGCCTTCAAACCTAGCAAACGACTGATGAACTCGCCGCCTAAGGCACAGGTTGTGCACCAACCGCCATGACCGTTTTTGTCACTGACTTCTTCGATGGCTGTGTGTCCAGTTACTCTCCCTCTTAGTTGAACGTGGCTTTGGTAGCGTGGCGAGCTGTCTGTGTCGACTACCGCTATTTTTACGCCTTGACCTTCGTAGCCTTCCACTCCTGCTTCGTCTGCCTCAAGAAGCTTGCGACTCTCTGAGGTGGGAACCCATTCTGGTTTACGTACGGTTATTGCCTTGCGAGCCCTAACTTCAGCTAGACGAACCAGAAGCCTCTTAATAGGTTCAAAGGTGACTCCGGTGCCTCTTATCTCTGGGATTCGCACTTCTCTGTCAAGATATACGGTTTCTACGAAGTTGAGTTGTTTGACTTCATCAACGATTTCGTTGGGTAGAACCGTGGCAAACATGCTGAAGCGGGGAATTGATAGGCCAGTAAGTCTAAAGTCTAGCAACAGATGGTTTCTCAGTTCTGGAAGAAATTCATGTTTTGTTTTGATTATGACAGGGGTCGCTACGGTTCCACGCATTGTATTTTCAAGTTGCCGGGTTAATCTACCCAAGGCGTTTTCTTCTCCTCCCAAGGATTACGTCGTCGACACGCTTTTTGATTCTACGCCTTAACGGTCGAGGTGTAGCTTCTCTTACCGTTTCTTTCAACTCAGTGACAGTCTGTCTTGCTTCTCCAGTGACGTTTTGGATATCTTTTTTGACTTCTCCGATGGCTTCTCTTAACTTACTTTTACGCTCCATAATAATCCACTCTTTTTAAATACACGAAAGGATAGAATAAACTTTTGGTGTTATTATGCCTGAAAAGATGAAGGAAGAGCTTTCAGTGGAGATTAACAACATTCTTGGAACAGAAATTGACCTTACAAAGCTCACCAAGGACGAACTAACAGAACTACATGAAGCTCTCGTCAAATTCAAAGAGGCACACGAGTTTCCACTCCCTCTGCTTGATAGACCCATAGGTGAAATCTTAGACCAGAAGTTTATGAATCGCCCGCTACGAGACCTCACTCTTGCCGACGTTCTTGGACTACCAAAAGAAAGAAAAGGACTTTTTGGGTTTGGTGTCCTTGGGCATCTACTCAGTCGGAGAACCAAAAGTGAACCAAGTGAAGGCAAGGGAACTAGTTGAATGGGAGAAAGGTTGTTTGGAAAGAAGTCTAATGAGGGAAAACCTTTACTAGAGTTAATTCCTAATAAATGGAAGGTGGAGGAAAAGAAAAGTGAGCAGCCTTGAAGAATTCCTGCAATCGTGGGGTTTACTGTTTGAAGGTCCAGTGAGGAAAACAGTTAGAACCAAACTAGCTGAGTTCCTAGGGGTTCCAGGTGTCCAGTTTCCAATCATAACTCGCCTCAGAAAAATAATAAGAGGCTAGACTCGGTATTTCTGAGGAAAGATGCGGATATTCAACGCCCGTGAGAGTATGCCTCCTGAGAGACCTGAGCTTTTCCACGATTATTTACGGGCTATACTATCTGCCACGTATCATAGAACAGTAGCAATGATGAGTTCCCCGAAAGATGTGATCACTCTTTATGAAGCTACCAAATGGGCAAGTGAAAACACAGATCTTGGTGGACATGTTGAATGGATAATACCAAACAGAATGTTCGTTTGGCGAGGAGCCAACGTGTACAACATAGATACTTCCCAGTTGAGGTTCATAGGCATCGGGAGAACCATTGAAAGAGGTAGAGTAACTACAAGAGCAACAATCATAATGAGAGTCGGATGGTATAAAATGCACCTCGCAGTTGCTAGGGCTTTAGGTCTATCGAAGGTACGCTTTCCAGGGTAGAAGTCTTAAAAAAAGAGATATCGCTTTTTCCATTGTTTTTCCATGCTTTGGCTTTACTAAACTTTGGGTCCTAGTCTCCATTCACCCCACTGCAGTCTCATCCAAACAAAAACCCAAATCGGCGGATACACCAGCATTAAGAGTACCGAACCCCAGCCTATCACGTCTTGTATAGCAGGCATTACAGCGAAGAAGGCGAAAGCCTCATTCAGTACACATCTGCCCAAAACTTTGTCTCTCTGCCATTTTGGACTCATGAGCCTTTTGTATGGAACCCAAGATACCCAATACAATAGGAAACTCAGAAACCAAGCCAACGGAGAAGAATTTGAAACCGCCAACACCATAATTAAGAGTAAGTAATGGAATGTCTTGAGTATAGCGGCATACGAGAAAGCCCATACAGAACAGACGAATTTGTCACCTTCAACCCTGCAACCAAGCTTCCGCATTAGATTGTTTTCTCTTGGAGCTTCCATATCCTTGATGAAGCCTAGTACAGATATTTGCACGAAAACTTGAATCCAGGAGTAAATCGTAACCCATATTATGACCGGACTAAAACTGGAAGTTGTAGAGCTGTAGGATATTATTGGCAGGATACCCCATGCAGTGGATACACCTGGAACTGCCAGAGGAGTCACCTTACTAAAGTAATCGTACAGCAAACCCCCGATAATGGCGAGAAAGAGGAAAAAAGTTGGAATGGGTTGCAGCCTAGTCAAGTACAGGGCGTAAAAACAGAAGAGAATCATCAAGAATTTATCAATTTCATCTGCCTTTCTGAAGTTAATTACTCCTGACACAAGGGGGAAATGCTTCTTTCTTGGATCCACTGAGTCATAGGGTAAGTCGGCGATATTGTTGTGTATAAAACCGCAGATGTGATAAAAAACACCACACACGAACCATAGAAGGAAAGGTATGGAAAGAACTTTTCCTCCGCCGATGAGGTATCCTCCAACGAAGAGAGCTGTCGTCAGACCAGCGGTGTGGACTCGAGATAACTCAATCCAATGCCTCAAAGTCATTTATTCAACCTTCGCATCGGGTGGTCGTGGCCCGCAGCCTACAATTAGCCGACTCCCCAGCATAGTTAGACCTTGTTCAATATTTTTCCTAGGATCACACCTTCGGCTTCAAAGACCCTAGTTAGACGCCCTGTTTCTTTAGCCAACTTTCTAGAAGTCTGAGCTACCGATTTGATGTCCGCTCTGTTAGGATTTCCTTTCTTAATTGAGTCCGTGAGCCTATTCAGTGCTTCAGTGAGTTCTCGAGCTGTCTTATTCCATTCGTTCCCAGCGCTGAGAATCTCGTCAACTCTGCTTTTCAATTCCCTTCTAATGCCGAGAAAATCCCAAGCCATTGTGAAAACCTAGTCCTATGCTATCCTCTCAAGGATGGGTTTGAGTTTGGTGAAGGATGGCGTGTCTTTTACGTTTGACCAGACGCTTCGCATGAATTGTAGGGCGCGTGGTGTGCCGCTTGTGTTGCTGTAATATTTGACTTTGCCGCTGAGCCATGCGTCGAAAAGGTCCCAAGGCATATTTGTGTCTGGACGTCTTCCCAGAAGACACCAGATTAGGGCGCGTTCCCAAATTCTGATTTCGTCATCTGGCACAATCTTGATTTTTGGGTCCTTCTGCTTAATAATTTTGAGCACTCCGTTTTCTAGTCTGAAAAAGGCTTGAACTTTGGTATGACGTAGGGGTTCATCGGTTATGTCTAGTTCGATGGTGCGTCCGCCTGGAAATCCGTATGTCTTCTGTATGTCTGAGAGCCCAATTTCTGTGTTGGAGATCTCCGCCACCGCGAATATTGCCTCTTCTAAAAAGTCTCGAGCAACATCTTTAAGACGTTCTTTGATTCTTTGAACGAAGCTGACACCAACAGGTTTAGCTTCAAGAATTTTTTCAACACCTTTAATTATTGGCTGCCTCATCTGCTCGGGTAAGAAGGGTTTACCTTCCATGACGCCTTTACGGATCTCCATGGAGAGAGGAATGGATCCCAAAGGGTTAACCTCAAACTCTTTACATAATCCTTCGAGATCTATGTTGCCGAAGACATCATGGGTTTTTCCACATTCACAAGTAAAATTCGCCATGTTTTCTATAACACCCAAGATAGGTACGCCCTCGCTCTTATGTAATTGAAGTATCTTACGAGCTGATGCCACATGGGCTGGCACAAGGACAATAATGGAGCCCAATAGGTTTTCTCCGAAGTTGGTAAGCAACTCCAAAAATTCGTTGTGAAGACCAGCAGGCATGTCGATGATTGCTGTTTCCGACCGCCATTTAGTATGTTTGAGAACGTCACGGAGAATTTGAGCATATTCGCTTGCATCCATACTTACGGGTTTGTCTCCACTGATTGTTGCCATTGAGAAGAACTCTATACCGTCTACTGACAGGGGTATGAAAGACTCTGATGAAATTTCAATTTGGTCTTTAACTCCTAAGAGTTCAGCGGCGTTAGGATTACTTAAGTCAGCATCAATAAGTGCAACAGAAACCTTCTTCTTCGAGAATTCATTCGCTAAATTAATGGCCACAAGGGTTTTACCCGTGCCTCCCTTTCCGGAAAGCACAAGAACATACTGCATTTATTGCTCTACCACCCATCCTCGTTTTTTGAAGCGTTCAATTAATCCTTCTCCGGCGCCTGCTTCAACCTCTTTTTCAGGTGATCCTCCAAGTAGTAGGCGTCCGCCATCCTTGATGATGACTTCTAGGGGTTTTCTCTCCCTAATCGCTCCAGCGGTTTCTTGCATTCCCTGTCCAAGTATCCGGTAGCTATCTTCTCTGTAGCCTTCCACAGCCTTAGCTGATCCCGATTCACGTATTGCTGTTAGAACCTCTTTGTGTCTCCGTTCTTCCTTGTCCTCTTTTTCATGAGCTTCAAGGACCGTCGCTACGGCTGATTGTGCTGCCTCAGATGAGGCTTTCTTAACCTCTTCAAGGGTGATGGGTTTCTCTGTAGTAGATGTGGGAGCAGGAGGACGTTCCGCTCTTATGATTTCTCTGATTTTCTCCTCTGTGAGTTCCCCCTTACCAAACAAATCTTTGTAATCCTTCATCTTCGATAGAAATCGCGCTTCAGCATCTTCTTCTTTGGGGGCAAACTGACCCGCTTGGCTTGCTGGAACATGTATCCGCCTCATTATGGGTTGTTCATTGTCGCCTATTACTACTCTTCCATCTGGCAGTCGAACAGGCTCTTCAATATCCAGGTATGCTTCTGTCGTCTCCTTCTCCCTAGGTTTCCGCTCGTCCATGATACGGACTACTTCGTTGGCTACACTACGCACATCTAGTGGCATACCATACGGCGTACCATAACCCGATGTACCGTATTGTGCAACACCTTGTTGTGCACCATACTGTTGAGGTTGCATACTACCCATTGGTGAAGGCCCTGTTGAAAAGCCTGTTGGAAAGAAACCCAATGGCTGAGGACCTCCTTGTGGAACTGGCCCACCAACAACCATCGGCGCAACTTTGCCTTCTAGCTGAGCTTTCTGGAGAGCGAGTGCATACTTCTGTGCAATGATGTAAGCTGTGGTGGCTGTGATTCCACGAAAACTTTGTAGAAGAGAGACAAGCTGCGTCGGATGAATGGGCCCATACTCAGCCCAACTACAGACTTCATCAACAACTTTCGGTGGGATATCTGGATGCTTCGTCAAAATATCTTTTAGAATGCGTGTCGTGTCCAATTCACCCTTATAGAGAGGCTCCCCCTCCTTCTCTTCTACCACTGCTTTCTTCGCCTCTCGCCCTTTTTTAATTCTTGAAAGGCGACCTTTGATACGTCCAATATCCATTTTGTCCATCTTCAAAACGTTAGCAAGGATATTCACGTCAGCATTCAGGTCTTCTTTTAGAATTTCTTCCACGACTTTTTCTGGTGGAAAACCCTGCTCTTGCAGCATCTTGATTTGTTCTTCGAGAGTTATCTCCTCTTCTTCGTGTTCGCTCAACAAACTCACCAAAAGACTAATTTGCCCTTCGAGTACATAAAAATCTTTTCAAGGAAGATAAGATGAAAGTCCTAATAATTGGTGCTGGTCCTTCTGGTTTAGCGTGTGCTGAACAGATTTTGGAACAGAGGATACACAGTCTAGTGGGCTCTACTACCGGGTTTGATGTTACTGTCGTGGATCAGAAGTTTAAGATTGGTGAGCCTCAGCGCTGTGCTGGCGGAGTCTCGCTCTATATGATTGAGAAGGTGGGCTTTTCTGTTCCAGAGTCGTGTATTGTGGCGAAGGTTAGACGGGTTAGGATCTATGCGCCCAACATGGACTATTGGGACCTCAAGGGTGATCGCGATTATGGTTATATTTTAAATCGCGAATTGCTTGAGCAGAATATGGCTGAGGAAGTTGTAGGGCTTGGTGGCAAGATTGTTTTAGGTCATTTGGTGTCACTTAAGGACTTGGAGTTTTGGCAAGGTCAATATGATTACGTTGTGGGTGCAGATGGACCTGTTTCAGTTGTTCGACAATGGCTTAACCTTCCCAAACTGCCTAGTCGAGACATCCATCTTGGAGTTCAAAAAACGATAACAATGGAAGACTATCCGCAAGACACCATAGAACTTTACTTTGGAGGGGAGGTTGCGCCTCGAGGTTACGCTTGGATTTTCCCTGGGGGAAATGGTCTTATCCGTGTTGGTTTAGGTGTTCCCCTTTCAGAGCAGATTAATGCGGGGGAGCTTTTAGGTAGGTTTATTGAAAGACGGGTTTACAATTACAAGACTACGAATTTTCTGGCTAAGCAGATTCCAACAGCTAAGATGCCGAAGTCTGGAATGTATGGGCGGGTTCTTTTGGTTGGCGACGCTTTACCTAGCACTGATCCTCTAACTGGTGGTGGAATTTGTCAGGGAATTGTTTCTGGGAAAGCGGCTGGGCGAGCCATTGCTGAGGGAGATCCGGCACTCTATGATGATTATATTGGTTGGTTGAGAAAACAGAATAATCGACGTTACAGACTGAAAAACGTGTTACTTGAATTCAACGACAAAGACCTCAATGAGTTAATCCAGGTTATGCAAGGGTTTAGACCGAAAACAATGTCTATTGGAGCCGAAATGAGAAGGGCTATTGTTCGTTTATTGTGGCGGAAACCTCGTCTCTTAGGCAAGTTTTTTAAAGCTTTGCTTTGAAAGTTCTTTCTTTGGTGAGGTTGCTTGGCTGAGGACAGCGAGGATAACCCTAGTAAGACTATGAAAGAGCGCGTTGCCACTCTTGAAGCAAATTTGAGGTGGGTCACAAAAATATTAGAAAAGATTGACCGCCGAACTTGGTGGATTCTCGGTTCAGTAGTCGCGCTTGGATTTATTGCCATAATAATTTCGATATGGGGAGCTACTCTTCCTCACTAAAAAAAGGGGAAGGTTAAGCAGTTTCAGTTTCACGTAGATGGCCAATCTCGCTGAAGATCAAGTCGATGATGACGAAGACTGCTGTACCAAGCCCTTTTAAGAGTTTGTCGTATGGATCCGGTAGGTAGGTTGACACTGCTATGATGGTAGTTATGATTCCTCCATATAATGCTAGGGTTTCCTTCAATTTATTTTCGGCATATTTAAGTTCCTTGCCGTTTCTATAGTAGACACGCACGTAGCCCCAAATGTTTCTCCCGAAGCCAACTAAAGCAGCCCAAGGTATTGCACCTATGAAAGTTAAAGCATATAGCCACCATGGTCGAACAAGCTCGGGCACATCTTCTATGGGAACCTCCTTCATGGCCAAAGAGATCCCCTGCATTACACCGGTGAGTATCAGCACCAACAGGACAATTTTAGTTACTTTCTTTAGACTGTCTGACTTACTGCTCATGTTTTTCCCAAATAAAAATCAGACTTTAACACTTAAAACCTTTTCACCCTGAAAAAGATAAAAGCCTATTACTGTATAACTCTATTGTGGTGAGCTTATGGCTGAGGTTCTACAGCGTAAACCATTTCGCACGTACCTGAAGGAGAGGGAAACTCTGATTCCCCGCAAAAAGCTTGTTGACATTATAGGTATCGACCCCGAGTTCTTTGGTGTCTATGAACAACCTCCTGTCCCGATTGTGGACACAGTTTCACCCACTAACGCCATAGAGGTTGTGGCGGGATCGTCATGGGCACGTGGTTTAGCTGAAGGTGTTTGTGGTCCCGGCTACGCTGGATTTACTCCGGGTACATCTGAGTTTGACCGCTGTGTTTACAACGTCTCACATCGTGTTGCGGCTCGCGTGTTGGGCATGACTTGGGCACCAGCTCCACCAGTTGCGCCTCCACCGAGACCGCCAAGGAGACGATAGAAAATGGCTGAGATTTTGAAGGAAGGACCAATACGCAAGCTACTAAAGGAGAGAAGAATCCTAAAGCGGAGTCCAGCAGAAGAAGAATGGCTAACACCTGGAAAGCTATCCTTGTTCATTGAGGACCTCAAAAAGGATATAAATGACGAACGGGAAGCCTCAACCCATTACAGCATCATGGCTGGCGTGCTTGGAAAAATGGGTCTTCTCCCCGAGAAAGCTTATGTCGATGGCATAGCAAAACAAGAACATGAACATATGGAAACTCTACAGGATATCCTTGCAACTTTAGAGGAAAAGAGAAGGCGAATGTAGGGAAGGCCCATGGTTAAACTGGCTGAGAAGGTTACTCGGAACGTTGGGATTCTTCGTAGGGAGTTAAAGCCTAGAAGCCTAGTGGAATCCGTTGTTGAGGAAGCTCTTCCACATCAGGAATGGCCTCCGCCGCCTGCTCCGGGCAAGGCAGGTTTACTTATGAGAATAGACCGTGATATATCGGATGAGGCCCAAGCTGAAAAGGAGTATTCAGAGCTTGCTAAAGAACTCGCAGATGCAGGCTTTACTCTTGAAGCCCAGATAGTTTATGGAATAAGAGACCAAGAGAAGATGCATGGAAGTAAACTTGTAGACATACGTTACGTAGTCCACCATAGATAAGAGGGAAGATAAATGGGATTCTTTGAGGAAGAAGGACCAATCCGTAAGCGACTTAGAGAGAAAGGTTTCCTAAAGCGGGGTTTACTTTCGTCACCACAAGAGATCCCTTATGAGAAATTAATCAAGGATGTCATGTCCTCAACAGGGTTGAGTGAAGGAGATGCTATGCGTTTCATTAGAGACATAGGAACTCATCCATATCTCTATATTTTCTACGACCCATACGGAAAAGTCGTGGATTGGGATTCCCGCCGTACAGAAGAAGAGGTAAGATACTATGTTAAGAGCCGTTTCCCTCAAAGGCCAGAATTATTTAAGGGCTACAAAATCTTCAAAGTTTCCGTGAGCCTTGAAGAAATAGAGAGGCTGGGGATTCCATAATGAGTTTTCTTGAAGAAGGCCCATTAAGAAAGTTGTTGCGGGAAAGAGGTCTATTGAAGCGTTTGCGAGATCCTCAAATTGCCATCTATCCACCGGTTGATAGAGAACTAGAAGCTATGCGTGATGCTAAGAAGCGGGAGTGGAAGGCTAAGGGCTATCCTGAAGGGATGGTTGATAAGGCTTTGGTATTGGCTGACCGTTGGGTTTCAAGCATGGCTGAGGCTTTCGCGCCTCCAGAGAGGCGTGATGTGAGAGAAGCTATTATTAGGGGATCATACCCTAAGGCTCTTGAGGTGGGTGAGGCTTGGATAGTCGCCATGATGAAGTGAAGCGGGTGTGGTTTAAATGAGTTTGTTGGCTAGGCTGGAGCGTGAACCTTTTCCTTTGCTAAGGAAGCGTGCTGCAGTGTTGATTGAACGGTTGCCGGAGGGGCCGCGAAAGGAAAGGTTTAGGGCGGAGTTAAAGGCTCTTGACATGCTGCCACCTGAAGAACAGTTTAGAAGAGTCGTATTGCTTTTGATTGTTCTGTTTCTGTTGGCTGGTGTGGCGATGGCGTTTGGCTATTTCTTGGTGAGGGTGTAATGGCGAAATGGCGGGTTACACTACAATATACCCGGCTTCTCGGTTTTGGAAAGAGAACATGGCATACCGTTGAGGTTGAAGCTAAAACTTTTGAGGAAGCTCTAAGGAGGGCCCTTCTCAAAACTGGTTTCGGACCCATACGCAGACAATTAACAGATCTCAGGGTTGAAGCTATCAGAATTTGACTACCTTTGCCGCTTTAAAATTGACATAATGGTGTCAACTTCTTCTTTGGTTTTTGTTTTTAGTAGTCTCGCACATTTAATAGCATCACGAACATCTCTGCTGGAGAGTTCTCTTAGAACCTTCTCCGCAATGTAAATTCCCAAGTCTCTGGGCATTCCCTCTTGGTCTTCCAGAACAGCGACTACAACCTCGTAGAACTCGTCGTCGGTGTAGTCTCTGAAGCGCAGCGGTAGAAATCTACTCATGAGTTCTTTCGGAATGCGTGAAATATCGTTGGCGCTACTGAAAACCCAGGTTTTAAGACGTATTGTTCGATGCCTCCGGTATTTAGTTTCAGTGACATAGCCCTTGTGCATAAGGCTGAGAAGAGCGGACAGAACTTCAGGGTCATCAACCTTGTCAAGCTCGTCGATAATCAAGTATCTAGGGCGTTCATTAAATAGCACATCAAATAAGCCTGCTTTCGATAGATTGCTTCCTAGAATGAACCGACTCTGTGGCAGCCTAGCAAGGGCCTCTTGTATTAAGGTTTTAGCTGATGCGACAGATCCCCATAGCAAGCAGTGAACAGGCTTCTCAGCCGTGAGACTTCTTTGTAATATGTCTTTTTTATCCTCGTGTACAACAACAAACCGGAATAGATCTGAAGGCATCAGTTCGGCTACGGCTTCTTCTTGAGTGAAGGATCCTTCGTAGTCGGTTAGGGCCTTCTGTAAGGCTGAGAGGTCAAGAGCGCGATAGGCGCAATACTTGTTGCTTTTAAAAACTACTTTGAGGATTTGGTTAGGTAGACAAGACAGTTTGTTGAGGGTGCGTGGGTCTCCACCCGTGTCATACCAGCCAAATCCATCGTATTCATTCTTTGGCGGGTGGTTTCTCTCCCACTCCACTATATTCTCCAATAGTTTCTTCACGTGACCGTCTGTGTCGTGGGAAAGAACAGTTAGGACGTTGTTGTAGGTCTCGGTCTTTTCCTGTTCCATAGGTTCTCAATTAAATTACCCCTCCCTCTCCCTTTATTTTTTGTGCAACATAAGCGTTTGATTTATAAGGCTAAGTTAGCGAGTTTGAAACTAGGTGTTTGGAATGCCTGCCCGCACTCTAGCTGAAATGGTAAGTAAGGGCTACACGAAGGCAACCGCCAAGGACGCCAACATCAAACGAAGTTGGGAAGCAGCGAAGGAACGCTGTATAACCAACTATGCGACCATGCCTTTCGGTCCGACCCGAAAGGCTAACCACGCCGCCGCAGTGAGAGCTGCAACCCATAGAACCGACTGGGACAAATGGAAGACGAACTATTCCGCTAAGATGGCTGAGTGACCTCAGCCTCCCTAGAATAGCCCTATCTTCCCTCTTTTTTCGTCTTGAAACTGTTATAAGCCTAAGGTTTTGAGGAGAGTTATTAGCCCGAGGGTGAACATGACTATTCCAATTATTCTACCGTGGAAGGGTGGTTTTAATCGTTTTTTGGCTCCATTGTTTATCCATGCAGCAATCGGGTCGGCTATGGCGGATCCAAAAGCCATTGCTAGGGCTATTGACCATGTGATTCCTATGAATGCTTGGTAGGTGGCGAAACCGATGGTACAGACTACTCCTTCTGCGATGGTTGTGGTTCCTATGGCCACGGCGGGTAGTAACCCTAGAGTCATGTAGCCACTTACGCTTAGAGGTCCGTAGCCTCCTCCGGTCATTCCTTTGTTGAAGCCGCAGAGGAATCCAAGGATCCCTGTTCCGAGGGCACTTGGTCTGCTTTTAAACTTGATCTTTCCAAAAGACCTAATGACTACGAATATTCCCATGAGGACGGCTATTAGGGATATATATGTTTTTACGACCGTTTTTGGAAGAAAAATGCCTACCGATAGGGTTGCAACAGTCATGGCAACCACTGAACCTATGAGGGTGATTCCTACACTTCTCCAGTTGATGTTTTTGAAGTATGCGTGGGAAGCGCCTCCGATGAGCCCACTGCACATTTCGCTGAACAGGATTCCTGGAACAATAACTCTTGGGTCGTACCCGAACAGGAGCAGAAGGGGAGACATGAGGGTTCCGTATCCTCCTCCTAATCCACTGTCGACCATTTCAAGGAAAAAGGCGAGAACCATAATGAAGAGGATCCCAAGCAAGATTCTACCTCGTAACTGTTATTAGGATTATGTCGTTATTTTAGTTTTGTGATGATATGCCTCGGTTTAGACTTGACTTCATGGATGGCTCGGCTGAAATGGTTGAAATGCCCTTTGGGTTATGGGTTGCATGGTTTAAGGGCAGGATAAGGGCTAGGGAAAAGGGAACCCACTTGTTGAAGGTTGAAGAGGTCTAAGTCATGGCTGTCACTATAACTGTGGGTGAGTTGGAGAGAGCTGCAATTGAGGTTAGGGACTTCATTGATGACTTGCTTAGCGAGTATATGGTTAAAGTTCCTGATATGATGGTTCCTCCACTGTGGGATTTGGGTCCTGTGTGGCCTCCCCAGTACTACCCGGGTGTGAAAAAGATTTTGGTTCCTGAGCAAGTAGCCGTGTTGTGGGCTATGGATAAAGAGAAGACGAAGACGGCTTTAAGGTGGGCTTTTGCTCATGAATTCTGGCATAATGTTCAAGAGGTCAGAGGTGAGCGGGGAATCCCAATTCTTGATTTTCCAGTGTTGGCTGAATATCTTGCAGAAAAGCAAGCGGTTAGGCTTAGCGGTATTACGACGGCTGAGGGGATGCGAGCTTGGGAAGAGCTGCTGTTCGCTTTATATGTTCCGGGCTGGATTTGAACCCCGCGATAGAACTCCCGCGGGAAATAGTCTGCTACTGCGCCTGTTAACCTGTCTAGATGGGAAGAGCACCTAGGCTTATAGAGAATACAGAATACAATATTTAAAAGGGAAGCTTAGCCGTAATCTTTCCGAGGAGACTTCGAAGTCTCGGGAGCCTTTTTTCGGCAAACCTGACCTGGTAGAGATACCATTCCTCAAAATATACATACCTTTTATGTTTAGGGGACCACATCATAAGTCTACCAGCCTGGTCCACCTTGAACAAACCATCACGTTCTGCCAAAATGAAACCCGATAAACAAATTAGAAGCTCACACATATAAATTCTCGTGAGTCTACAAGAAAACTTAAATATTGCACATCTTTCTCTTTTTTGTCCATGCACCTAGTTGGAGGCACCTCTGACCTATGACTTCATAGGTCAGAGGGAAGATGATTGATTCATATTTGGGTGAAATGCACTAGGTGTAAGACGGTGTTTTTGAGGTACAATTACGGTCAGGGGAAACGGCGGGATAAGAAGCCTCACAGAAGTAGGAGAAGAGGGCGTCCTTGTCGCGTAGATATGTCCTGCATTGTTTGTGGCGGGACAGTTAATCGCCTTTAAGTAGTCCTAGTTTTTCCGTGTTCTCTGTCATAGAGTTGCCTCACAGTTAACCCTCTTTTCTTTAACCATTCCTCCATCCAAGGAAGCAACTTAAGTCCCGCTCGAACACAAAAAAGTATCAGTCTAGCATTTTCCTTTTCCCACCACTCGGGTGGGTGTCCCTCTAGTCGCCTACATTGGCCTCTTCTTCTCATGCGGTTTCACCCCAAAAAAAGGGTCCCAAACTTCTACCTTAATAAGGTCTCTAACGGCTAATCGAACGACTTCAGACCTGTTTGGATAGTATTTCTCGTTAACAAGGTGGTCTAAAGCGCGGATATACGATTCAGGAAGGTAGATGTGAATTTGTTTTTGCTTATTCATTTTAACATCTCCAAAATTCCTAACATAGCCGCACAATGGAAATGGAAGGTTACGGCTTTTGATGGGTCTTTTGAGTCCCATAGGATTAGTGGGTGCCACACGACTTCTCCACATTCGCTGCAGAGGCTTATGTTACCCCATCCCTTCAGGGCTCGATACTGTTTTCCACGTATGGTTATGAATTTGTCTGGCCAATACTCAACGATTAAGACTTCTTCTTCGACTTCTCCGCATTTTAGACAGGCTCGCTGCCAAATCTTATGTTCCTTGTCAATCTCCTTATATTCCCACAGTTCTTCCCGGTCCTCATGCCCACAGTACTCATAGTCTTCCATAGTTATGTTCCTCTGGCAAAGTTGAGGGTGTCAGATTTTATGTGGCATCTTATCTTATTACTTTTACAGAAATCAGTTAAAACCTCAATGTTCTCTGCATACTCTCTTCTAGCTTCACTGGTCCTAGCCCTAGGGTCATAGTTCCACTTTCCAAAAACGATTAGGTCAACGAATTTAAGTTCTTCCAGTAACTCTCGAAGGTTCTGTTTATAGATGGCTGAGGGTGGATAGGGCTCCATTGAAACCCAGACATAATCGCAGAACTCCCTCTTGCGGGTGAGTAGAGAAATCCGTCTGGCATCTGGTGGCGTCGTGTTAGGCTCATATTGCTGCCAGAACTCATCGTCCAAGGAAACTATGGTCATACCCGCCCTTGTGCCGCTTAATCCGGGCGTTTGTAATTTGCTGAGAGTAGCCACTCGTATTCCATAATCACGGGTCAACATGTAGATTAGATCGTCTGTTGTAAATCCTTTAACGTGAATTTCGGGCAGGAATGGGTCTGTTAGAAATGACAAGAACACTCCTAAGTTACTTTTCCAATGGAAACGCCATTGACTTTGAAGCTGATGGCGCACCAAATCGATTGGCGATTTCTGTGGCAGCCTAATTTGGTCATGCTTTCTTCGATGTGTGAATCTGGGCACGTAACAGTAGGTACAGGCATTTGGACAGCCATAAGCAACATTCACAGCGTAAGGATCCTCCACTTCTAGTACGGCTTGAGCTGTTTCTAACGCGAGACCTCTTGGTTTGTAGAGCTCCCCTAACATTTTCTTACCTCTGTTTGTGGGATTGACGGGAAAGCTGAAAAGAAAGGAGAAGTCTTGCTTCCTTTTCGCTTTTTGTCGTTCTGGCCTGCCGACAAACTTCCCGTCAAACCTTTCCACCTTTCTCGACATCTTTAGTCCAGAACTCTTGGATGTCCGGCTGTAGTTTAACTTCCATTGCCAATCTCAGAGGTTCACCTTTCCCTGTTTCGCTTAGTTCAATGAAGTCGCATTCAGCTAGGAATTCGAGGATACATATTAGTTTTGTCATGGATAAATTTATGAGTCCTTTTCTGGTGCTTAGTTCGTTGAGGTCATGCCATGAACCATCACTTAGGGCTTCAATGACTTTGTCGATTATTTCCATGTGCAAAAGGATGCCTTCAGGTCTTAAATTCCTTATGAAAGACTCTTCTAGTATAAGGTTACACCCCAAAAAAAGAAGAGAGAGATTAACTTTTGTCGATTCTATCGACGGCAAGCTTGCAATTGCTACAATCCATGCGCGGTTTCGCGTTATCGACGGCATCGAACGATGCTGAACACTTTTCTCCGGAAACTTTGCAGTACGTGAAACCAGACACGATATTTACGTGACGCAATATCACCCAGAAAAGAATAAATGGTCTTGGGAAGTATCTGTTTCGGTGAAACATTTTGAGCTTGGAGTATTGGGCTGGCTTCTTGGATGGAGAAGGTTCAATTTCAATAGTTAGAGTTGCAGAGAAAAATCATCCAAGATATTTCCTTGCGCTAAATGTTTCCAACACGTCTAAGACAATATTAGACGACATGAAACAATTCTTTGGCGGTATTGGAAGCAACATTCTTGGGCGCGTTCGGGTTTCTGGTCGGAAACCAGTTTGGCAGTGGACCGTAAAAGAGTATGAAGCTGGAGCTATTATCGAGAGACTTTTGCCTTGTTTGAGACTAAAGAAAACTCAAGCAATCTTGGCTTTGGAGTTTCTTGAGAAACGGAAGCCAGTTGAGAATCAAAAGCGCAGATTTGGAGTTTGTAATAGCGAACTTCAAAAGAGGGAACGTTACTATCTGAAAATGAGAGAGTTGAACAAGCGTGGAAACAGAGAAACGTCTCCTAGAGCGGGAAGACCAAAGAAACTCGAAACTAATGTCTAGAGGGCTTCAATTTAGATTTCACCCGATAGAAAAAGGGTTGGAAATTAAATGTTCTTGCCTTTTTCGGTGATTTTCCACAGCATCCCCGTGATGTCTTTTTCTATCAGCTCCTGATCTTCCATTCCATGTAGTGTCCGAAGTAGATACTGTACCTGTCTATCTAGGTAGGCTCTTTGTTTTGGAAACACTATTTGCATGAGGTTGCTTGTTGGTTGAGGCCCAAAGATTCTTAGGAGAGCGAGGATGAGATACATACGCTCACTAAGTTTAGCCAAACAATCACCCCGAAAAAGAGAGGAGACTACTTTCCATATCTGACTCTTTCATGTTTTCCAGCAAGCTCACAGCTTTTATCGTCGCATTTCCAGCACATGATAGGATATCGTGGACACAAAATAGGTGGCTGCCACAATTTCTCTTGTTTTCTGAAATATGCATTGATTAATATCTTCATAGCCATACTGTGAATAAAGTCACCTATTATTGGTAATTTCAACAAGGCTAAAGAGAGAGCTTCTTTGAAGTTCATTTTTTATCACCCCATATTGGTTGCGAGGGCCGGATTTTCAGGAAGCAGGGTTCATCCCTGACGTGAGGTATTCAGCACTCTTTGGAGGTGAGAAGAACCCCTCACAACTTCCTTTTGAACCGGCGACCCCTAGGTTTCTCAGGCTAAGGAGGGCTCTTATGCGGTTAGCACTCACAGGGATCTTATTCACCACCGGGTTCTGCGGCGCCGCAATCCCGCCTTATGAGCCTAGTGCCCTACCTGACTGAGCCACCTCGCACCCCAGAGAAAAAAGATGGGATTAGGGTAGTTTTTATTGGTTTCGACTATGCCTCTTTTTCCTTTTCCAGAGTAAAGTTGTCAACGGCGAAAGTACCGAACCAGCCTCTATGCTGTGGGCGGTAGTCTAACAAGCCCATTCTAGTTCCTGCGTCTTCTAGGATTGTTTTTAACGTACTCACAATTCCTTCTGGGAGACGTCTAGCATCGTAGATAATCTGGAATTTTGCGCTCCACTTTGGCAATTTGGCTCTACCCTTAAGAACACGCTGTCTCTGGATCACAACTGCCCGCTCGTCAACTTCATACTTGTCTGTGCCTAACGGAATTTTTTCAGGCTCCACTCTCATTGTGCCAGCAAGTAAGCTGGAAAGGCTCACTCTTCGCACTCTATATTGCTTCGCTGTGTTGATGATCATGCTGTAGACCGCTTCACATGGAATGTATAGTTGCTTCTTGCCACCGATCTCGGCCATATACGCGCTGTTTTTTGCATCCTCATCCGTGCTGTAGGTTTCCATTCTCATCCTACTCTTTGATCTTAGACTCTCTGGGTTCAAACGATTCATCAGCAGAGGTGTCAGACCTCTAATTTCTACGTTTATCTTTTTGTAGATATTTTCACCCAAGATTTTCACCTCCTTACCCTGCCTTACATTCACCCCACCTTTCTTGACAGGACTCCACTACACCCCTCCGGACCACACCACAATTAAGCCTTACCTAACAGTACCCAACCGTGCCAAACAAGACTCTACAGTGCCACGGATAACAATGCCATGCCTCAATAATGCCTTAGCGTACATTGCCGCGCTTGACAGCACTCCACGGAACATCACCGCTCCAAACCAAATACCTAACCTCGGCATGCCGTGCTTCACAGGACAAGACTCCACCATTCTGTGCAGTACATCACCACTCCAAACCACGCCGCAACAACACCCTACCGTGCTGAACCTCGCTTTACACCACTCCTCCCTGCCAAACCGCATAATACCTTGGAGTACAGTACCCCGCTGAACCCCACGATACCAAGCAGGACATCGCCAAACCATACCGTATAAGACCTTGCCTTGGAGTACAGTGCCCCACCCTCCCCACAGCACCAAGCAGGACATCGCCAAACCATACCACAATAAGACCTTACCCTACCATACAAGACAAAGCACCACTCCGCCGTAGCCCAACCAGCGCAACCGGACCTCACCATGAAACGCCATGCCTTAGCGAACAAAGCACCACTTGACCCAACCGGACAGGACCCCTCCCCGCCATTCCACGCCATACCTCGAAAAACCTTAGCTTGCAAAGCCTAACTGGACAGGACAGAACCGTACTATACAATGCCAGGCATCGCAACACCAGATAAAGCCTTGCCATGCACTACAACACCAAGCAGGACAGGACCTTACAGTGCTAGGCAATACCGCACCTCTCCAAGAAATGCCTTGCCCTACATTACGTTGCCTAACAGGACAGGACCTCACGAAGCCTAGCCATGCCAGACCTCGAAATACTGTACCATAGCTTACCTTGCTGTGCAAGACTTCGCCATACTGTGCCCGACCACGCAGGACTTTGCCTCGCCAAGAAACGCTGTGCCTTGCCAAAGAGGACAGGACCACACCGCGCCTTACACCGCAATTCCTGACCTTAAGCATTAAATCGCACCTTTCTCAAAGCCACGAGAGCTTGGTCAACAAGTTCTTTGAAGGCAGGATCGTCCGGGATCTTTTGTTCCTCCGCCCAATTTGCTACTATTATTAGTGCGTTTTTCAGACAGGTCAAGCCGTGTACTCCGTGTTTGCCAGGTCTAACTTTTACACATGAAAGTTTTTTGCCGCTGGGCAGCGTCAATATAGTGATTGGTTTTGTGGATTCACTACGAATTGCTGAAGCTGGAACGTGAACTATGGACATTATGTCCTTCACGTCGAAATTGTACCTGCGTAGACGTCTAACGCTGGCTCTCACTTCGATATCCGTGAAAGCTTTTCCGTGACTACTGTTAAGTCGTACAGCTTCGGCAAACAGTTCAGCTTCACTTTGGAAACGCAAGGTGGAGCATTCAATATAGGCGATGCTCAAGAGTATTCGACTGTGTGCTCGGTGAAACCCATCGACAACGATTTTCTCTCCATTGAGCAATCCTACTCTTATGGGTGGGAAAGTGGAGCCTGACTTTAGGGCTTTAGCGTAGTTGCTCACAACTTGTTTGTCGACTTCTTTTCTAGGATAAATGGTCCAATCGAAGAGTAAGTCGGCAATCTTCTCAAGTTTTATTGGAGCTTTGTCCCAGTCCTTTGCCGCATATTTTTGTACTTCTTCTTGCATAGAATCACCCCATCAGAAAAAGGAGGGAGGGATTAGAGCTGAATGTCGAATTCGAAGTTAATGTCGTAGTCATTGCCGTGGTTCTCGAGCCATTCGTCAAGGGCCATTCTCAGTATCTTGGTTTTTATGGCGTGCGGCATTTTTCCCCGTTTGTTGGCAACCGCTAGGCAGTAGTCGTTGAGTCTTCCGCTTTGCTTAGGTGGAAGTGTGAGAGAGAATCTTTCCTTTTTATTTTTTCTATTAGGCATTTAATCACCCCACGTATTTATGTAGAGAAAAAAGGGGTAAAGTGCTTTTAAGCTTTATAGACACGTTTAAGAGAGAATCCAACAGGAGCCATGGCTTTCAAGGAGAACATCTGTGGTTCAGAACTGACCTCTCCAACATCTTTAGACCTAGTTTCTCCGGCCATTTGGCATGTTAGGTAGTAGCAGAGAAAGTGTTCTTTCATGTACTGTTTTTGGAGTTCAGCCATCCGTTCCATCTCGAATACGTCTAGTGTCTGAGATAGCATTTGGATTAAGGAGCGGAGGTGTTTCTTGTTTTCCCAGTAGGTCAGTGAATTATCAATTTCTTGGTGATCTAACCCGTATTTGTCGCATAAGTGTTTAAGATGTCGAAGTTCAAGAGCATTCAACTTAAGCACCCCAAAAAAAGAGGGAAAATTAGTGTTTCTTTATGCTCTGTTTTTTAATGTGAACCGTGGAACAGGCTTTATTCCTGCGTCTGCCATGAGTTTTTCAATGAACTCCACTATTTTCTTCTCGCGCCTTCTCTTCTCTGCTTCGGTTTTCTTTTGATTTATAGACTTATTCCATTCTTTGTCATACTTTACTCCGACTTCAGGGGAGTAGAAAGATATTTTGGTGCTGTGGCTGCTGCTGAGATATAGTTTTTCTTCAACATCAAAGCTGATAGTGTCAGGATCATCCCATGTTCCTTTAGGCTGATATGTGAAACTGAGATGGTTCGCATAGAATCTGATAGTATGGACTCCATCGTCGACTTCAGAAAGTCTACCAGCGGAATTGGATTGCACTAGTATTTTGTTGCTTTTTAGGTCAGTTACTGCTTCGATAGCTGTTTTATGTGCTAGTTTTTGCATCACCGTTTCGAACTGCTCAAAGGTGAATAGGCTTCTTAGAGTTGGTATTTTTATCACCCCAACAGAAAAATGGGGAAAATTTAATTGGTGATCACGTTGTCTGCGAAGGGTATTGAGAAGGGTATTTTGGGAAGGGTTACGAATTTTAAGCCGTTGTGCCATTCTACATTGTCCTTTATGCATTGTAGTTCTTCTCGGTCGAATGCTCGACTGGTTTCTCGAAGTTGGTAGCGGTGGATTAGGGTTGGCTCGTATTCTTTGATTAGCATCCAGTTCCATTGTTGGCTTATTTCTCTTGCGGGGTACATGGGCAGACCATATCGTTTTATCCTTTCAGTGTTGTGAACAAAGAAGGTGCAATATTTCATGTCTACACATGCTGGCAAAATTGGACTCACCTTGTAGAGAGTATCGAACAACTGCTCTAAGGTGTTGGGAGGGGTAAAGTTTGCCATCACATTGATTCCTAATGTGAAGCCATGCTTTACCACTAACCGCAACGCTTCTATTTGGTTATACCAGAATTTAGCGTTGGCCGTAGTGATCTTTTGGAATAATTGTGGATTTGGTCCCTTTAACCCCATGTAAATATACATTCGTTCTCTGAAGGGTTTGATGGCAGCCAAAAAATCTTCTGTCAGCAATAGACCGTTCGTGTCTAGAACGTAGTCGTAGCCGGCGGACATCGCCATCCTAATGACGGACAGCAAGTGCTTTGGATTAAGTAGCGGTTCACATCCACTAACACGAACCCGCTTAATGCCATTTGACACCGCTATTTCTTTAAGAAGAGCATAGGTTGCATCGGGCGTTTGATAAGGGTATAATTCTGGAAGGCACATTACACCTATCTTTTTCTCGTCGGGAACCCAACAGTATCCGCAGCGGAGGTTGCATCCTAACATTTACGGGAACCTAAATGATTCTTTCCGCTATCGCGGTTCCGCCGTAGCGGTTGATTCTATCCGCTGTGGCAACCCCACCATAGCCCTGTTGGGGTCCTCCCCAGAGTCTAGATTTACAGTAGCGCCGCATTGAACCACTATTAACTATTTCCGCGACTAGTTCACCGAATTTGAAAGGATCCAAACTTCACCCCAAAAAGAAGGGTTAGGGCAGGTCTAAGAACCGATTTACTTGTTGGTCCGTGAATCCCTCTTCCTTTGCTTTTTCCCGAAAGACTTCCTCACGACTCTTTCCGAATTGTGGGTAGCTGTTATTCCAGATTTGTTGCATTCGATCAGCTCTCTTAATCCCGCCGACCATTCTTACGAATGCGTCGTTTTCCTTCTGTTCATCTCTGTGTCTCCCTACATGTTTACCTCTCAAATGATCACCCCAGAGAAAAAAGGGAGGGTATTCACACTGCGAAAGGAAGTGCTATATCGTACATTCCAAGTCTGTTGTATAGTCTCTGAAATGTGCTGGTTTGCTCTTCGCTGAAGTCCCAGTTTCTAACGAGTCGGAGCAATCGTCGTAGTAGTCTTATCTGTTTTCCCATTATTTTGTATGCCCACTTTGCTCGGTCCAGAATGAACTCTACAGTGTTCTCACCTGGAACATCCGTGTTGCCATATTGCCTGTAATGCTGGACTTGTTCCCAGTATGAGCCTATGTGATAGTTTCTTTCTTTCGGACAGCTTGGATACCGCGCTTCAAGATATTCACTGTTCTCGAGGCCAAGATACCAGAATGAATGATTTCCTAGGTATCGCTCCACATCCAACTTAAGCACCATTTTGCACAGCCAACAACCTGGCAAATGCTCAATGAATTTTACTTCGTCTCTTAGATGGGCTATAGCTTCCATCAGTTGGTCTTGAACCTCATTAAGCCACCTTCGGGTTGCAATCCTCTCCAAAAGCATAGCGACCTTCTTTGGTCGTTTCCTTAACTTGGCTCGTTCTTCTGGGTGTATTCGGTGGTAGAGTATTCTTGGCTGCTGAATACGTTCGAGAAGAACACGTAACTGTTCACTGGTCATGTTTGAATTCCCCCTCTGGAGTTTGCCTTATGTATTCCTTCAGGCTGAATCGTTTTGCTGAGATTATTGGTATTTTTTGATTTATCACGTCTGATGGCAAATATTGCAGGTTCATGCAACTTGAGATGACGAGTAGGAGTCGTTTTGTGGATTGCTCGTCTAAGCCTTCTCGTATTTCATGTATGCTCACGTTGTTTGGACCGATACCGGCAAGGACTCCGCAGTCAGCTATCATGTTGAACATCCACATGCTGGTCGCCATAATTTTTATGGCTGTGTCACAGTCGCCTGCCTCTCCACGCTTTTTAAGAAACCAATCGTACCATTTTTCTCCTATGGCTTCTTTGTTCTTTTCAAGCCAGTTGTCGAAGGCGGCAAGCAGAGTCTGGCGGAACAGTTTAATCATATCTTCCATTTTTGCACCCCAAAAAAGGGGAAGGGGTTAGAATTCGGAAACAACTCTGTATTTATTGCCACAATTTTCGCAGGTTACAACATAATTGGCATCGAGTTCTACGGTTCTACTTTCTCCACAGTGCGGACATTGGACTTCGGCGTCATCAAGACCTGGCGGAACAAGCACCACTGGAATCTGATTGGTTTTCTTCATTTTACACCCCAAAAGAGAAAAAGAGTTAGGTTATTTCCCTTGCAGATCTATCTGAAGGATTTTAAGTAGAGATTTCAGTTGCAGTTGGTTCAATCCAATGGAAAGAGTGATTGTTCGTTTGTAGCCGTGTTGCTCGATGAAGAACTCTCCCTTGATCAGTTCTCCCTTTTCATCGTAGAAACCATTGAGGTAGATTTCATTCCTTACTTCTTTATATCTCCAAATTTCCTTCCAGCCCATAATTTTCACCCCGAAGAAAAAAATTAGGGAGATGGTGATGGTTCTTTTACCAGATATATGATGCCTGCGAAGAGGAAGCCGGAGAAGTGGCCACATTTAAGAGTGAGGTAGAGTTTGCCGTCCTTAGTGATTTTCATGCTTTTTACTGGAACGAGTTTCTTGCAGATTTCACATTCACATTCTACTTGAACATTCATTTGAATCAGCTCACGCAACTCCGAAATCATAAAGTCTGGACTGATGACGCACCGTGAAACGAAGTTGTACCAGTTCCTTAGCCAAGAAGGAATCAAAATGCCTCACTTCTGAGCTCTCCCTTATATTCAACACCAAAGCGCCTAGATATCTCTTCAGCGAGTAATCTCCGATGGCAGTGCGTATGGTCTTTCTCGAAGCACACCAGTAGAATGTTACCTATTCGAGCCTCTTCAGCCCGCTTCCTCATCCATACCGCTGCTTCATCAGTCATAAGGCGAAAATTTCGATAGTGCCATTCATATTCTTCCCAGTCTAACTTCGCCTCTTTCGCCATCTTAAGTATCGTTTTAGCAGGAGCCACTTCGTTATTGCCTCTGTCCCTCATCACGTAATAGACGAAACATGAACCGAGCTTCTGAGCTGCGTCCCTGTGTTTATTGAGGTATCCCAAATAGGTTGTATATATCGGCATTAATTCACCCCAAAAAAAAGGGAGGTTGTGGAGGAATTCATTTTGTTCGTGCTAGAGGAACATCCATTGTTATAAAAGCATCTATTCGTGGATTCCAAACAACAACTACGCATGGTCCGTACTCTACATCAATGTTTACAACGGCATTACGTATCAGTGCTTGATGCTCCTTGAGTTTTAGCGGCAGACTCTGAAGCCATTCTTCCACCTTCATGCGGTCGTCAAAGTCGCGGAGGTCGCCTGTGAATCCGATGCTGCCCCATACGGCTGAGAAGCCACTTGGTTCGATCACTTGAGTTTTAGCGGCGTAGAAGGTTAAGCCGCCTTCGGAACCTCTCGGCGCGTTCTCGGAGAACATTGCTATTACTGTTTCCTCGCTTAACTGTTGGATTTTGATTGGTAGTTGGTCTATTCGGATTATTCCTGCTATATGTGTCCAACGGCTCATTTGAACACCCCAAAGAAAAAAGGGAGGGTTGACGAATTTTAACTTGATTCACTAGCCCTCAGCTTCATGTGGTGTGTAATAACATCGAGGTCCATACGGGCTCTAACTAAATCTGGATTGTTGGACCGCCATTCCCGCTTCTCAGGTCGCTCATCTCTGTGTACTCTCTCGCAGTTATCTAGGTCGCTGCGGATCTCGGCAACAATATGTCCTAATATGGTGGCTGGGATTTCTTTGATCTTCGGGATATCGTCAAAGGGTAAATCTGTACCTATCCGATAATTCATAGACCCTTTTTGATCCTCTATGACAAATTCGGCTCGGCACGATGCTCTGCGCTTGTAAATATCCACGCTCCAACATTCGACTTTTTCAGCCTTCCAAGGAAACTGGTCTGCTAGAGTTGCGATGTAACACGCACGTTCCGTCATGTCATTTGCCAGCGATACGTAGGTTGCTTCGGTGATTCCAAGCTCAGCCATGTGTTTTATTGCCCTTTCTATGTTTGATTGTAGGTATGCAAGATACTCTACTATCTTAAACGAGGTCACGGTTTCACCCCAAAAAAGAAAAAGGGGAACTAAGTTTTCTTTTTTGCCCTGATGATCTGCACAAGGGAGAAGGCTGCCGGTGCTTGAGGAACTATAGGTACTTGAATAGGAGTTGGTGGTTCCTCTTTTCTTGCTTTTGCTAATGCTGCAAGTGAGAACTTGAATGGCGGTTTTATCTTGACATAGAATGGTGAAATGTCAGGCGGGTTCCATTGGTTGCCGAGGTCCCATAGCTTACTTGCAGGACTACAATAAGGCGTGTCAATCATCAATGCATCTCCGCAAATTATGCTATACGGGTGGTTGCTGAACATTGCCATATTCACTAGGCACGCCCGGTAAAGCGAGGGATCTATCTCGATTCCAAACAATACAAGAGGCGCTTTAGGAGCATGCCAAGTGGCTCCGAGCAAGAATCGACCTGTACCAACACCCGCCGGGTCTATCACCGTTTGTGGCTTAATGACGTACTTTGTCCATAATGGCTCCATTTCGAAAGTGTTCCGCAGGCGCTGTTGTTCCACGAAGAGGTTTGGGTCTAATTTATGGTCGTATGCCATGGATTCAACGCTTAACCAAGCCTCTGTTATTGCATCTGGTCGCGGACGTTGCTTCTTTTCACCAATGCCAACCATCTGAACCATGAATTCGACTATAAATCTGGGTGTTAGGAGTTGTCCCAACCTGTTTTTTCTACCAGCCAATTCTTCTTCGGTGAATACGTCGCCAAGGTAGTCCCATGGTTCCTTTTTGGCAGCCTTAATGTACGCCTCAATAAGCCCAGTTTTTTGAATGTGCTCCTTGAGTTGCTGGAATTGAGGATAGACCGGTTTGCTTTTTGGGATCTTAGCGGTTAAAAGCATTTTGCCTGAGCCTGAAGCGGGGTCCAGATTAGGAAGACTGTATTTCCAGGGATTTTCTATTATTCCTAAGTGGTCAGCTAGTAGCTCTATTGTGATGTTCCAGCATTCTTTCCTGAAATGGTGTACCTTCATCTCAACTTCGTCCATAAGTTCAACTAAGGCTTTTTTCGGTCCCTTGTAGGGCGGTATGGCCCTCATCTCTTTAAGTGAGAAACGAGGTTCTCCTTCGTAGAATATCGGTTTCAATTTACACCCCGGAAATAGAAAAAAAAGGGTTAGATGTAGGTTAGTCGATGTAGGTTCTTATTGCAACCACGATGTTTGCGAATGCAAGTTTTTGTCTGACGAATCTACAAACTTCCTCTTCGTAGAGCATACTCTGGGAACCTTGGTCTAACTTTGGCAGCCACCACCATCCCAGAGTCTCTGTTTTATGCAGTTTTCCGAACCATCCAGTCCAGTAATCCGTTTTCTTTTCGGTTGCTGTCTTTTGGAAGAGCTTGATTATATCTCTGTGCTGATTCCATCTTAGTACGATATCAGCGGACCCGCAGGGATACCATTTTCCGTTAGGGTAGTCATATTCGTGGAAAATCTTGTTTGCGTATTGCCGGGCTTCTTCACAGACTTCTCTGAGTATCTGTTCCAAGGGTTTGCCTTCGTTTTTTAAATGTTCTGAAGTAGTAACTCCTATGACGTTTCCTTTAGAGGTGACGAAGACACTTGGGTTTCCAGGAAATTCCTTCACATTTGGTTGTTCATCCAAGGGTTTACACCCCAAAGGAAAAAAAAGGGAGGGTTTTGAACCCACTAGAGAGGTATGTTTTTGAAGCTCAGGGCAACCATGGGCTTATAATCAGTTGGAACCTTGAAACTCCAGATGACCCCATATCTACTTGCGAATTCAGCCCAACTTGAGTAGTTTTTATGAACCGATATAATAAACATCGCTTGGCCTCCATCTATGGCATAGACTACTCGTTTGTCAGCTTTTACTTCTTCAGTAGGTTCAATTGTTGCGAAGGCAAGGATCTCGAATCCCAGTTTTTGCAAGTTGGGTATTATCTCGTAGCTCTCGATGATTCCGGTCTTTAAGAAACTGTCTCTCATCCTAGTTACGGTTGGTTGTGAAACTCCGGCGGCTTTGCCGATGTTTCGGTCTGATTTCCTTGGATTTGCCATGAGTGCTTTTAGGACTATCATTCTACTTTTTGTCAAGGTATCACCTCCCGCTTTTTCACCCCGAAGAAAAAAAGGTGGAAACGGTTCAACGTAATTTCCTTTCTGCATCTTCTTTACGCTTGGCTTTGATAAAACTCCGGAACGGGTAAAGCATTCTCTCTATGTCGTCAACTATTCTTTTTGCGTCTGCTTTCCACTCTGGAATCCATTCTGAAACGGGTTTGCCGTGTTCGTTCTGCTGGAAGAACCTTTTGAGGTCTTCTAATGTTGGGTAGATTCCAATCCATCCTGCCAGGTTATAATGGGCTGAGCTGCCACAGCATAGATGGAGAAACTCGTAGAAGTATTTGGAGAGTATGGGTTTGAAGTCTGCCGGTGTGGCGGGTAGGGTAAGCATACTTCCTAAACGTAGCCATCTAACACGTTTATTCCCATATAGAGTTCCTTTTTCCATTATGCGTTCTACGTTTCTCAGAATCTTTCTTCTGCTCCACACCCGGTTGCCTTTGTACAGTATTGAGGCGTTCAGATGGTGTTCGTCAATGGCATCTTGAATCATTAATCGAGCTTGAGCCTCACCTAGAGTCTTGAGCAGTGGCTGCATTGTCTCAATGATACCTAGTATTTTCTCTAGTTGTTTTGGGCTGCCAAGGATCCTTATCTCGTCGGAATAGATTACTTCTTTTATGTTTGTCACCCCAAAAAAAAGGGAGGTTTAAACCCATGTGCATGACATCAAAGCTAACTCGAAGAGCTGATTAACAAGTTTCTTGCTTGCAACAAGTCTCTTGCCAGTTTCCATTGACTGAGTCTTCTCGTATTCCTGGACTATTTTGTCAACTTTCGCTTCGTCTCCATTCCTGAAGATAAGATCTACGGAGAAGTTAAGTGCACCCACCAGGTTCTTGCCTCTTATTTTTTTCCAGTCTCTCCACAGTTCAAGTCCGAACACTTCGTAATTGTGTTGTTCAGCGGTGGTTTCTATGTCTTTTCTGGTTGCGTCATTGACCCATTTGTCAAATTCGGTGAGGTCCCAAGGATTAACTATGCCATGGGCTGCCATCTGCTTGGCTAATTCACTCAATTTGAGCACAATTTGTCACCCCGAAAAAGGAGGGAAGATATTAGGTAGCTCCAATCCCTTTCCATGTGGTTGATACTTGATGTTGTTGTTCTAGGTGTATGGCCATGTGATAACCGCACAACTCAGCGCCGCAGTGCAGACACTTCACGTCTTTGTCTCGTTTGCACTTTATCTCGGGATCTTTTAGGCATTCCGCACAAAATAGCTCAGGAAACAGCTTTTCTTTAGGTACACTCATACTTTCACCTCAACAGAAAAAAGATTGAGAAACTCAAGTATCCTTCTGCCCAAGTCAGTTGCTTCGTAAACGCCTCTTTCCGTTCTTCTAATTAAGTCGCTATCCATCAAAACTTCGGTATGAAACTTGAAAGAGGCTGGATTTAACCTCAGTTCATAGATTATCTCTGAAAACTTACGTGGTGTCAAGCAATACTGAACGATTTTTAGTCGAATCAGGTTGGTTATCGCCGATAGACGATTTATGCATGTCTTCACTGCCTCAACGTCAATGTCTTTTCCCTTTAGCATCCTTCGATTCACCCCAGAAGAAAAAAAGGGGGAGATTGGATGTGTTTATTTGTTCTGCTTTTTCTTGGCAACAGCTACTAGAGCCTGAATTGGTGGTAGAGTTTGTAGTGTTGGTGCCTCACGAATTGGAACCTTGACCGCCACTGGTGGTTCTTGAAGATGGTTGTATGCGAGTTTCTGTTCGGTGAATTTCATTAGCCACACGAATTTGCCGTCCTTGAACATTGGAACGAGGAAAACATAGTATAATTTGAAGCCGCTGAAGGAGAATGTGGCTATGCCTATTTGGTCGGCTTTTAGTCGTTTCTCTGCTTCCTCGAACAGTTGTAAAGCGGTTTTCTTGTCGTCGCTGTAGATTTCGTAGACATTTGTGATAAGGAAGGCATCTATGGCGGTTGATGGCACCCAGTTTTCTTCTGGGATTTCGATTAGGCTTGTTCGTGGGTATGGACTGACTTCTTTCTCTGAGCCGTCCGGTTGTATAGCGTAGTATACAACTTCCTCTTCTTTCAAGAGGGCGCCGTCTTCAGCTAAGTATTTGTATTTGAAGTTGTCGAGGATCTCCATAACTTCGCTTGAGGGGACTTGTTGCTGAGTGTCTGGGTCAATGTATCTGATCTCTGAAGCGAGGTTTTTGCCGTGCCACTGGAACTTGTTTTGAGCCACTACTCGAACTTTCTCCACCAGTTTCCCATCTACGGTTCGCATTCGTATCTCTGGCACCGGGATTAGCAGCTCGTTCCCTGCATTCTTGTATTTCACTTCAACGTCGAAGGTGGAGGTTTTAAACCTCAAAGTTTGCACCCCAGAGAAAAAGGGTTAGGGGGTTTTCATCACCCAGTATAGCCGTAGAACATTGAACATTACTGCTAAAAACAGCTTTATCGAGAACTGTTTGTCCTGAATATTGAGTTTCCTTCTTAATTCCTCGCACTTGTTGTAGAGAGCATCAAGTGAATCGGTGGGCACAAGGTCAGCTAAAGTTTTAATGGTTTCTTGGTCGAATTCTACGTGGTATTCTTCCGCAATGTCAGTAAGGGCTATTGGTATTCTCCAAATAAAGACTTTTGACATTTACACCCCGAGAAAAAGGGAGGGAAATTAGCGTCTATTTTTGTCGTACCAAGCTTTTGTTACGTAGCAATAGTGATCCTGTTGGTCGCAAAGCATCCTTTCAAGTCCTTCTCCTTTAGGCACGGGCATACCTGGAAAGTATAAGGGTTTCCACTTCCCCGCTTCCTTCATTGGTCTTCCACAAACGGGACATCCTTTCTCTGGCCATTCTTTAGGTTCAGACTTGAAACCTACATAATGGTCTTCAACGTTTGTGAGAAGTCTTGCTTGACCACAATGAAAACTATCTCCGATTCCGCGCACGGTAGGCTGTGCACAGATAGGGCACTTTGGCATTTCCATTATCAATTCAGACACAACATGCACCCCAAAAAAAGGGGAATTTGAGGATATCAGAATTGTCCTTTCCAGCCCATTCTCAGCATCAATTTTCTTAGGTTGTCCCGAGCATCCGTAACTTCTTTAATGCGTTCTTCGTTTCCGACTTCCGGTTGTAGAGCATGGCTAAGATATCTTTCAACGTCATGATAGAACTCTTGGATTAGCGGTATTTCAACTTCGACTTCGTAGATCTGTGTTCCATCATAGTCATCGCCTAAGATTTCCTCAGGGTCTTCGTCTTTGTCTCGTCGGTCAGAATATTCTTTGTAGGTAATGCCTGTGAGGTTCTTGAACAGTTCTTCAGCTTCGGGTTCTGTGCTTCTTATGAAAACATCGTCTATGACGCCTCCGCCCATGGAAACAACTACAAACAGTTTCAACGGTTCACCCCAAAAAAAGATGGGAAGTTAGGAGACGATTTTAAGGAACACTGGAAATCGCATTACTCCGTTGACGGTGTGCTTGTAATATGTTACTTCAACCCGTAGCTTAAGGTCTAGGGCGGTGTATGGTTCCCCTATGTCGAAGGGTTTGGCAACTTTCTTAGCATCTGTTATGAGGTCTTTGATTTGGCGTAGTTCCCAATCGTTGAAGCCGGTTCCCGCACAACCTCTGAACTGCCTGGTCAGTGGATCCACCAATACTAGGCTGCCGAAGAATGAGCTTCTAGCATTCTTTCCAGGTGTGAAGCCTACGACATCACAGACTTCTGGAGGTTTCCAGTTTTTGAGTTTCATCCACCTGTATGAACGTTCATATTCGTAGGCGGAGTTTATGTCTTTCAGTATGAGGCCTTCGTCTCCCCGTTTTTTTACCTCGTCCCATTTTTGTTCCAGCTCGAAAGTGTGGGGAGTGTATTGGAAGGTTGATGGCGCCCCTTTCAGGAGCTCCGCAAGAATCTCTTTTCTATCAAGATACCGACGTCTAGTTAGGTCTTCCCCATCTCGTTCCATGATGTCAAATGGTTTAGCGATTAGGGGAAACTGCCTCTGTTTCCACAGTATTGCAGCAAAATCTTGTGTAGCGCATCTTCGCTGGCAGGGGGTGAACTCTATTTCACCAGTAGCGGGGTTAATGTAAACGGCCTCTGTATCTATCGTGAAGTCGCCTTTGATTGCTTTCGCCGCTTCAACAAACTCTGGCAGCCGGCGCGTGTAGTCAATTCCATGTCTATTTATCAGTGTTACCTTGCCATCTTTTTTATCAATCTTGACACGGGTTCCGTCCCATTTGTCCTCTGCAGCCCAGCCGTGTCGTCTGAGATCTCTCAAGACTCCTTCTTCACAGAGCATAACTATGGTTTCTTTTCCCAAATTACACCCCCAAAAAAGAGGAATTAATACGGGTTTTTCGCATAGACCTTCCTTTCTTTGTTCGGTAGTCTCTCGATAATCACTAGACCTCTGCACTTTAGTTTACCAAGGGCGCCAACAAACTTAGGGTTGATCTCCGCGATTTCCTTGAGTGTCATGGGACCACATCTGAGCAGCTCGAGTAATTCAGCCTCTAGGTCAGAAAGCCTTCTCATAGAATTCACCCCAAATAGAAAAAAGGGGGAACTAGGTGTATATTGGCGGTCCGTTTTTGGCGTTGGGAGTGCCTGCGTTCTTCGGCGAGCCCCAAGGTTCTACCTTGCCATTTTCGGTTTCGTAGGCGGTCATCTCGGCTGCTGTGAGGTTTAAGACGGTTTTGCATCCTTGGGGACTCATTACTACGTAGACGGAGATCTCGCCGCTGCCGTCGGGCTTCTGGAATTTGAAGATCATACAGAAGGCTTCTTTGCAGTGGCTAACTTCAAAACTATTGCAGTATATAACCTCGTCGGGCATACCTTCACCCCAGAGGTGAGTGTCCGAAACGGAACGCTGGACGCTGAAAGGAGGAGAAGAGACGTCTTGAGACGTCTGCCGTTTCGGACACCCCAAAAAAAGAGGATTATGCGATGTGCGTGAAATAGCCTTTCGATGTCACGATAGTTATGAACAATAGATAGTCCTTTGTGAATCTACAATTAAAGTCTTGATAAATGGTGATTCCGTTGATTTTTAGCTTGTGAGTCATAATCTCTAAATCTTTCACTTTCTCAACTATCAAACTGCACACCCCATAGAAGTCGCTGTGAAGCGTTGCCACCTCGCCCCATTTCCTCATCTATAAGGTCGCCCCTACGGATTGCCCGCTTCCGCCCACTCAAAATGGAGAACCTTGCAGAATATTAATTGGGGGTGGTTCTGCAGGGCATAAGGCAAGAAGTAATGGAGGCGTCTGTTTCGTGTTTTACGGGCTATCATCTCCTCTCTCAGCTTACCCCGTCAATCGGCTCGAGGAGAGTCTCAGCCATGTCACCCCATAGTTATAGCCTCTTTCGGCTAAAAGACGGCTGAGTCCTACTCGGTTACCTACCGCTGGGACATCACTAGGGTGTTGCCTATCCCCACAGGCGACGGTCTTCCCCAACAGTAGACCTTTGAGGAGTAAATGCAACGCTTCGTAATTGTTGCGGGTTATCTCCAGCAGAGAGTAATTCTGCAACCTGAACTCTAATCTGGAAAGCTGGAGTTTCACAACCCCAATTAGGGCAGGTCAGAATGTATCCTCTCAGCTTCTAGAGAACCCACATAAATGTAGCCTTTTTCTGTCCAGACGGGAAAACCTTGAGGTTGCCTTTCCATGCCGTCGGCAGATGAACTGCACGACTTTGGCAGGAAACAGAAAAAAAGGAGGGAAATGGAAGGTTTCGACGGAAGCCTTACTTTTTGGGCTTTTCGGCTATCGCATCCTGTACCCAAGTGGATAGACTGAAGCGTGGCTGGACAGGGTGTCCCAACTCTTTTAGGGAGTCAGGAATCGCCACATTATCGCAGTAACGCACAGCCTTCGCAAGAGGAGCCATTTTCTTCATGAAGGGGGCTCGTGCTGTCTTGAGGGTTTTCTTGGCGTCAGCTACTGCCTTCCTTCCGTTGATAATCTGGGTTTTCAGGTCGTCATTAGCGTCTGCTATGTATTCCTCGATGACCGTGTTCACTGTCTTGGCTAAATCACGAACAGTTTTGGCTTGGTCTTTTGTGGCTGTCGTCATGTCTTGCTGAGTAACTCTGCGACCTACCCAATAGCCATACCTCTCGCCAACCAGCTCTACAAAAGCCTCTTGCAAGGCTTGTCTATCAACTACGGGCACAGTTTCCTGTGTAGCCTTAGGTTTTGATGGCAAGATTTTTCTCTCCTTGGTGTGGAAACTAACCCCTCGGTTTGTCTCCCGTCAGGATTTCAGAAAGGCTTAATCTCCCCGATGGCTGTTTCAGAAAAAGGGTGGATTCCTGAAGGCGTTCCAGAATTGCGGAGATTTGACAATTTGTTTTAGCATTAGAATATCAGTAGAGTTTCTTACCCTCACTATGTTGGCAAGTTCCTCGAAGTCCTTTAGTGGAGTGTGTGAAACGAATAGAGGCACAGCTAACTTATGGGATCTCTCGGCGTGGTCGGAGATAAGCTCTTTAATTAGGCCTACATCACTAGCTATCATTAGGAAATTGCAGGAACGGCAAACAGCAAGATAAAGCATGGTCAACCCTCAAATCTTGAAGCCATCGGTTTAGAGAAGTCTTTAGCGCATCAATTTTCAAGGGCTTTATTTACTTCAAAGTGTTTTAGCTAAACCCTTCCTATGCACTCAAACCGTTTAGGTTTGCTCAAGGCTGAAGTGTAGGGCGCACAGCCTTAACCCATATCGGCACACTTTAACCCTTTCCGATATGGCACAGCACAGAAAAGAGCAAATACGACACGTTTTAAGCGTTTTTGGAGTCGTAAACCCTTATAATTTACCGTTTCAGCCTTTTACCCGTATTTTGTGGCGTTTTTGTGCGGAACACCAAACCGTTTAAGTCTGACAGCCTTTAAGGGTTACTCAGTGAAACCCTTCATTATAATGGGTTTGGTTTTTCTGGTTGTCGGTTTACTCCCTTCGGGTTGTGTTGTGTGCTACGTTTTAACGTAGCGCACAAATACACCCAAAGCGCACTTTAATTTAAATGTTTCGGTTAATAGGCATTAACCGAACGCGAACAAACTAATTAGTTTGTTTTACTTTTTCAAAAATTTTTGAAAAAAAAATAAAATAATGATCTATCTCTCTACCCCTCATTTCCCCTTGAGTCTCTCCTCCCGTCGTCGTTCCTTTCTCTTTCTCTTTCGGTGTTTCTCTTCGCGCCCCATCTACTCTCCCCTTCTTG